>WLWD01001171.1_pt1 | contig 136694 bp, 98 predicted proteins | sample 6712731 | NCBI WGS metagenome assembly WLWD01 (sample SAMN12718690, study PRJNA576275) | sponge metagenome | isolation source: marine sponge | host: Mycale hentscheli | place: New Zealand: South Island, Marlborough, Capsize Point | collected 2014-11-01
ATAAAGATTAACGCGTAGAGTTAATGTGAGTAAACAGTCGGAGTGGTAAGGCGGGGACACAGGTAGGGGCCAGCGGAAGGGGCGGTCCTGATAGTAAGGCATTGGCGCGCAGACTGCGGGAATTCCCCCCAGCTAGAGGATCTCGTGCGCGGAAAGCGTGGATGAAAAGTAGTTCAGCCGGGCGAGATGGCCGAAAAACAGCAGTCTAGCAGTGGTGACGTGAGGGAGAGCGAAGAGGAGCTGAGCGGCGTCTCAGAGGAGTTGGTTGACGCTCTAGTCAAACGGGTAGAAGCGGGAGTAACCAAGCGGTTGCAGAAGACAATCAAGGCGAGAGACACCGTACTGGGTGAGCGCTAATTAGGAGAAAAGGGTAACTAGGGGCAGCCTCTCTAGCTTCCATCCACCGGTAGCAGCGCTACGGTGTGACCTATTGGGCGGAGAGAGTGTAAGGCCTGGATAGAGAAGGTAGGGTTAGGAGTGAGGGAGAACAAGTGGCGGGCAGGGCACCCAAGCAAATGGGGTGGCGAGGCGGGTGCCGACAGTGGTAGCAAGGCTGGTGCAGGCAGTGACAGCACGGCTGGTGCAGGCAGCGATAGCAGGCTGGTGCAGGCAGCGATAGCAAGGCAGGGGCAGGCAGCATGGCAAGGCTGGTGCAGGCAGCATAGCAAGGCTGATGCAGGCTGGTTAGCAAGGCTGGTGCAGGCAGCGATAGCAAGGCTGATGCAGGCAGCGATAGCAAGGGGGTGGAGGCAGGTATAGCAAGGCTGGGGCAGGTAGTGATAGCAAGGCGGGGGCAGGCAGTGATAGCAAGGCTAGTGCAGGCAGGTGGCAAGAGCAAGGAAGGAGCACTAGAGTCCTCCGAGACCGGGTGGGTCTCAGGGAGCAAACAGGGCTGGGCTGAGGGAATGCATGGCATAGTAGTCGGGCAGCTGGGAACCTAAAAAAAAAGAAAGAAAAAAAAGAATGAGAGTAAAGGCAGAGAAGTATGAGTTGTGGGCGGAAGACACGGAGGGAGTAAGGGTAGTTCGGTGGAATAGTGCCCGTAGGCAGGTAGGGTCAGGGGTGACTTGTGGATGTGTGCACGTATCCACAGGGGCTCCTTTGGATGTAAGCAGCGAGGAGGAGCAGGACAGTAGTGAGGAGCAGGAGGAGGGAGTCAGGGACTCCGTCCTGAGGGCGCTGGAGCAGAGGCTGGCCCGAGCAGGAAAAAAGGGGACCAATGACAAGAAGGAGAGTAGTAAGGCGGCAAGAGTGAGGGTCGACAAGGGCATGACACCTGTCCCCAGGTCACTGGCGGTGCGGATTAAGAGGGGGGACTTTGTGGACTTTGTGGACTTTGCGGACCTTCCTCCTGCAAAACCGGATGAGGGAAGGACGAGGAAGCACTACGACCCCCAGGTAGTGATTTGGAAGGAATCTGACTACAGCAAGGCGGCGAGGAAGGTACCAGACATGACAACATGGACGAGGTGCTTTTTGCTGTACGAGGGACTGCGGCTACAGGTGCATCCGGAGAGGCAGTCAGACCTGAGGTCGTACCATGACTTGATGGCGCGGATGGCTCAGAAATATGAGTGGTCGGCCTGTGAGGAATATGATCGGCGTTTCCGAGAGCAGGTCGAAGGAGATGACGCAAGGGAATGGGCAGACACGGACCCAGGGCTCTTCGCAGAGTATGTCTCGGCATTCGCACTGGAGAAACAGACGAAGGGGGACTCAAGCAGGCGGGGACCGCCAGGCCCGCTTGGAGGACCAAAGAAACGGTTCAGGGAGGCCTCAGGAGCGGAGGCTGAGCAGGCAAGGGCAGAAGCAGGCGTCCCCATCTGCCAAAAATTTAATAAGTACAAGGGCGACTGCAAGTATGGAACTCGGTGCCGATTTCAGCACATCTGCGGCAGGTGCAGGGGGCTCCACCCCATATCGCAGTGTGCTGAGATGCAGAGAGCAAACTGAGAGCATGGCAGCGGAGCAGAGAACAATCGTGAAAGCAAAGAACAGTCATGAATTGTACTGAAGGATTCTTTGGGGGGGGGGGGGGGGGGGGGGGGGGGGGTGGGGTTTTTTTGTTTGGTGTGTGGGTTTTTTTTAATATGGTACTGTACACAATTGAATTGCAGATGAAAGTAAAAAAAAAAATTGTTGTTAGGGGAAGAGAGGGCTAGTCAGAGTGATAGGAAGGAGGAGGGAAGAACGTAGAGTAGGGTGTGGTAGGGGGGTGGACATAGGGGGTAGGCAGGTCAGGGTGGGTGGGGTATGTAGTGAGGGGGGGGGGGGGGCTCGTAAGGGGGGGTAGAGTAACTTGAGTCCTAGGCACAAGTTTGCGGGTGTTGTGCTTGTAGGGGCTGGACTGAGCTGGCAAGTGCAAGAGTTAGAGCGCAGGTCCAGTGCTGGGCGTGGCAGACTGCCGAGGGAGGCCATGGAGGTGCAGATGCCATTGATACCTGAGGTATGGGAGAACATGCTGGCGAGACACCCTGACAGATGCCTGGCAGAGTGGGTGTCACGTGGGATCAGACAGGGCTTCCGAGTTGGCTTCCAGGGCCAGAGAAACAGTTTGAAGGCAACCCAGCAGAACTTGTCATCGGCCAAACAGCACCCACAAGTAGTAGAAAAATACCTGCTGGAAGAGAAGAGGTCAGGAAGAGTGGTCACCGCAGGCAAGGCAGACCAGGCAGCGGAGCTGGGGGTCCACTGTAGCCCATTTGGGGTGATCCCCAAGAAGGGCAAGGCAGGAAGGTGGAGGATGATTGTGGACTTGTCATCACCGTCAGGACACAGCGTGAATGATGGGATAGATGGGGAACTGTCATCCCTGTCATACACTTCAGTTGATGACGTTATGAGGAGAGTACTGGAGTTAGGCCAAGGGGCGTTGATGGCCAAGGCTGACATCAAACATGCCTACAGGAACTCAGCGGTACATCCAGATGACAGAGAGCTCCTGGGAATGCACTGGCAAGGAGAGCTGCTAGTAGATACCTGCCTGCCGTTTGGGCTCAGGTCTGCCCCACTGTTGTTCACAGTGTTGGCTGACATGCTGCAGTGGGTGTCGATCCAGAGAGGAGCAACGTGGGTCAGGCACTACGTGGACGACTTCATCACAGTAGGCGCACCCGGTACCAGCGAGTGCGAAACAAACCTGGGGCTGCTGAAGCAGATATGCGAGGAAGCCGGCATGCCGACCGAGCCCGAGAAGGAGGAAGGACCGGCGACCACCCTGGTGTTCCTGGGGATGGAGCTGGACTCGACAGCAAGGCAGATCAGGCTTCCGCAAGACAAATTGCAGAAGTTGAATGCCATGCTGCAGGAAGTGAGAGGCATGAAAACCTGCAGAAAGAGACGATTGCTGGCGGTAATTGGGTTGATGAGCCACGCCTGCAAAGCAGTGAAAGCAGGCAGGTCATTCCTGCGCAGGCTAATAGACCTAGCATCGGGAGTGCAGCAGATGGACCGTTTCATCAGGCTAAACCGGGAGGCCAAAGATGATGTAAATTGGTGGTTCCAATTCAGCAGGGATTGGAACGGCACAGCAATGATGTGGTACACCGATAGATCGAAGCCGGATGTGGTGTTGACGTCGGATGCATCGTGTAGTTGGGGATGCGGAGCCTGGTGGGAGTCGAGATGGTTCCAACTACAATGGCAAGGGCTGGGAGAGTTGGTGGAGTATGGGATTACAGCCAAGGAACTGCTGCCCATTGTTGTGGCGGTGGCGTGCTGGGGCAGCCAATGGCATGAGAAGTCAGTGGTGGTGCGTTGCGACAACATGGCAGTGGTGGCCATAGTCAACTCCGGCTCTAGCAAAGAGCCTGAGGCAATGCACCTCAGGAGGTGTTTGGCATTCCTGGAGGCAAAATGGGGCATACACCTGTGGGCCGAACATATCAAAGGGGAGGACAATCAGGTGGCGGATGCCATCTCACGAAACAGAGTTAATCAAATGTCTATGTGTCATCCACAGATGGACGAAAGACCGGAGGAGGTGGAAGCAGAAGTCTTGAAAATACTAGTCCACGAACGCCAGGCAGGGAGAAACCCCGACTGGAGCAGACTATGGAGGAGCTGTTCCAGAAAGGAATAGCCCCGGCAACAGAAAGGTTGTACGGGGCGGGGGCGAGGAGGTACAGCAATTTCTGCAAGACATACCACAGGCAACCAATCCCGGCGACGGAGGGGACTCTGTGCATGTTCGTGGCGCACTTAACGCGGGAGGGCCTGTCGCATGGGACGGCGAAGTCGTACCTATCGGCAGTCAGAAACTGGCAAGTAAAGGCAGGCTTTGGTGACCCAAAGACAGGGAATATGCCACGGCTGGGTCAGACGTTGAAGGGACTCCAGAGGCTGAGGACAGAGCAAGGAGTGATCAAGCGGCAGAGGAAGCCGATGACACTGGAAGGGCTGGAGACACTGAGGAGGAGTTGGACCAAGGTACCAGGTGGCGGAGATGCGAGGATGTTGTGGGCAGCGGCCACCCTCTGCTTCTTTGGGTTTACCAGGTCAGGCGAGCTCACATCCCCCTCGGCACATGAGTGCGACCCGGCCATTCACTTGCAGTGGGAAGACGTGACTACGGACTGTGAGAAGCACCCGACGCGGATAAGGGTCAGGATCAAAGCATCCAAAACGGACCAGCTCAGACAAGGCTGCACGCTAGTGGTGGGCTGCACTGACGACATGCTGTGTCCGGTGAGGGCAGTACTGGCCTTCCAGGAGGCAAGGACCACTATTTCAATACGAGTCGGGCCGTCATCTGACTCGAGATGGACTGGTAGCAGAGATGAAGGCAGCCTTGGAGAGAGCAGGCATGAACAGCACGGGCTTCTCTGGTCACAGCTTCCGAATTGGAGCAGCGACGGCAGCTTCCCAGGCAGGGATTGGGGACGCGACAATCCAGAGACTGGGACGTTGGAAGAGCAATGCATACAAGCGGTATGTACAGCCGGAGCGGGAAGAGCTGGCAGGAGTCCCGCGGCAGATGGTGACAAAGGTGCCGATGAAACACAAGGGGTGCATGAGTAGCCAGAGTCACCGGATCAGCGGGAGGCAAGAGACTACCACACCCAACTAGACCTAGTGATACGGTCTGGGGCATTTGTTGTAGTATGTCAGATGCAGTATAATAAAAAAAGAATAAAAAAAAGCGAGAGATGAAGAGGGTGAGGTAGTACGGTATAGGCATGATTAGGTAGTTAAGAGGGTAGGGCTAGGTTCATAGGGTAATTGGGAAGGAAGTAGAGGAGTAAAAGAGGGGGTAAGTAGTTAAGAGGAGTAGTTCCTATCCCCTATGTTTGGGGGGTCTGTGGAGGAGATTTGCCTTCCGGCAGGGCAAAGTAGGGCCCAAACAGTGGGGCTAGGAACCTAAAGGGCAGCAGGGCGGCCGAGGAAGAGCGGAAGCAGCCACAGGCGCCCGAAGCTGCAAATCCAGCCCCGCCCAACTGGATGGAGGCGAGGTTTGAAGCAGAAGACCAGCACCACCCAGCCAGTGACGTGAGGGAGGGTACCTCCATACCATTGGATAAGTCTTTCCCTGCCTTACCCGCAAACAAGTTAGAAGCAGAAGCAGTCATGAACGACAACAATGTTTATGACATTTGAAGTCCTGATTGCTACTGAATAAATTACTGGGAATATGTAGCAGCGATGCTATGTTAGTTCAGATAACAATATGAATATCGTTACTTTAAAGGGGGTTCAGCTGAACCCACTTGAACCACGCCCCCTGCTATAAATTATACAAATTGACTCACCATAGATCCCAGGAGATAGACTATGTCCAGGTAGTTGTTGACTGCTGCAATCATAAGGGAGGTGTGGCCATCATCTACTTTTCTTGTGTTGACTTGTTCAGGATGCTTGCTAAGATACTGTTCCATACCTCTACAGCCACGCCCATCCAAAATTACGCCATAAGTGTTGAATAAAAATGCAAAGACCAGAGAATAGATAAGGATAGAACTACGTACAGCTGGACATAATGGCCCACCAAAGCTTGTATTTAATGGGTTATTTTCCCAATTGACAAATCAAATGGTTCTCAGTAAAATATTCAGTAAAGTAAGAAAAACAACAACAACAAACAAACAAAAACAACAACCAAAAACAAAACGGTATAGATCATTAAATTAAATATAGTGAAAGAGACAATAGAAAGTTTTCCCCAACTGAACAAGGACTGGGCACTCTGATTCTGTTGAGCCTCCCAACTTGTCAATATCTGTGGAGGCTGAATAGGATGATCTATACTAGCGTAAAGATTTTTAAACTCTGTATGCCATCCTCATGTTCCCTGCATACCTGGCAAAACAGAAATGACCAGAGAACATTCTTAATATTCACCTCAACAGCAAAGCCAAGTGAGCATAACTGTACTCTCTCTCTCTCTCTCTCTCACTCTCTCTATCTCTCTTACATTTGTATACCTCATAAGTTGCCAACTTTCCAAAACGAAAATTCAGGACACCACGCCCACATACACAGACCACACCCACCAACTGATTAAAAGTTTATAACAACTGAGGTGGTTGTATGATGGTTTTCACTTCATCAATCACTGAGGATGGCTCTGAGGAAGGTTCCGTGAAGGCGAAGCTATGTGAATTTATTATATCAAAATTATCGTAAAAAAAAAAAAACTGGGAGATTTCAATAAATCGGGCAGGGATCCAAAAATTACTGACAAATCCTGGAGCATACTGGGCAGACAGGGTTTTGGTTGACAATTATGATAGGCTATGATAGTGGTTGGATAGTGAAAAAACCTGGGACAATCAATAAACTGGGCGGAACATGGGCTATACACAGGATATCCAGGCAACTATGATACCTGCATTTTTAGAATATTTTAAAGGACACGAGACAAATTGTAGTGCTTCTTGGCAGCCATGCCCATGAGCAACTTCTCGGAAGCCATGCCCATGAGCAACTTCTTGGCAGCCATGCCCATGAGCAACTTCTCGGCAGCCATGCCCATGAGCAACTTCTCGGCAGCCATGCCCATGAGCAACTTCACAAATGAAATGGTAAGTTCTGTCTTATTAGGGCCAACCCTGGAAATATAATTATGAAGGATGTGGTTGTGGCCACAACAGCTGTGCAAGTGCCGAAAAGGCAGCTACTAGTTGAAGGCAATAGTCAGTCAACTGAAGTGACTGACTGCAATTCTACTCTCTAAACGACCAATCACAACACTGAAACAAACAAACAACAAACAAACTATTATTTGTTCTTCACATACGCTCGGCCTTTCACTTTCTCCCAACAGACACTCGTCTGACCACAGACTACACTCACGGGTAGAAGCCTTGCTTGGCAGCAGACAATATGGGGTTGAAGCAGTTGTTGTTATAGAGGGCGGGATCAGCTCCAGCCTCCAGTAAAATGCTTGCAGATATCCTGCGGTGAGAGTACGTGGCTGCGTGAAGTGCAGTGTTCCCGTTTTTGTTCTGCAGATCATATTTAAACACACAATAGGGCACACTGAAAGACAGGTTCTGTATGACCCAATAATAAAAATCAACTCCAGCCAGCAAGATGGGTTCTTTATGACAATCAGCTAGTACCCGCCCATCTGGCCCACGTAACTCTTACCTGCCCATCCAGCCCACGTAACTCTTACCTGCCCATCCAGTTCTATCCCATTCACTTTCACTAACAACTTCAGAATCTCATGTTGCCCTTTCACAGTGGCAATATAAAGGGGGAAATCCCCAACGTTGTTTCTCGTATTGACATTGGCTCCAGCTTGTATCAGGAGTTTAGCACAGGATATTTGATCCCTAGAGAAAGACAAGAAGATAAGAGGGGAGGAGGAGAAGGGAAGGGGACGAAGATGAGGAGGGTAGGGGTGGGAGGAGGGTAGGGGTGGGAGAAGCTATAAATAACTGAATAACCATATGAAGCCCTCAACGCACACACATTCTTAGCAATCATCACACAAATAAAATAGTTGCTTGACTTACATGTGCACAGCTACTAGCAGAGGTGTATCACCCCCATCTCCATCCTAATAATTACAACAACAACAACAACAACAAAGGGGGCGTGACAGGATTTGACAAAAATAACAGTATTAGTTGTAGGTAGAATGTGTCGTACACACACACTACCAGTCTTGCTCTCACCCGCACTTCCAAGTCAGGAGAATGCTGCAGGAGTAGTTCTACGATGTGGGTGAAACCCTCAGCAACAGCCAGATGCAGTGCAGTCTTGCCACCATTCATAGAATTCACCTGCAGTGATAGGAACAGACAGTCAGTCAGTCTGTCACTCAGACACTCACCAAGTCCCTTACTTCAACTTGGTTGCTTGTGGTCATGTTATACACAGCTATAGTAGCTATGTTACTTCAATGTATGTATGTGTGTGTGTGTATGTGTGTGTATGTGTGTGTATGTATGTATGTATGTATGTATGTATGTATGCATCCTAAAGTTGGTAGTTCCCATTAATAATTAGGTGTGAATTAAACTATCATTGTGCTAACGGCATGGAAAGATCCTATTCATACATACACAACGTGCGAATTGTAGAAGCATTGGCTTCCAAACACAGGACCATTGATGTAAGTTTATTTAGAGCACCTGCCACGCCCACTCACATTCTTACATTAGCATTGTTTTTAGCGAGAGCCATTGTGAGCATGCCCGCATCGCCAGCAGCAGCAGCCAACGGAATGAGGTCTGCACTCATGACTTGCTCAAGGGCCATCAGCTGCATGCGAATCAGGGGATCCGGCTCGTCTGAAGCAGCAGGGGGCGGGGTCTCACCCGGTTGAGCATGCTTGACGCAAGCCTGGTTGAAGATGTACTTCCTGCCCTGAATCAGTACTCTGAGGTCTCCCACCTGCTGGATGCCAACCACCGTGCCCAGCTGACCTAGACACTTCAACGTGTGAATGTGTGTGTATGTTTGTGGAGATCATGACGGCACTGTTGTATGATTGGCATGCATGGCTAAAGCATCAGCTCACATCTGTGAGGCTTGCAATATAGCACACACATGTATGAAGCATACAATAGCACACATGTATGAGGCTAGCAATAGCACACATGTATGAGGCTAGCAATAGCACACATGTATGAGGCTAGCAATAGCACACATGTATGAGGCTAGCAATAGCACACATGTATGAAGCATACAATAGCACACATGTATGAAGCATACAATAGCACACATGTATGAAGCATACAATAGCACACATGTATGAGGCTAGCAATAGCACACATGTATGAGGCTAGCAATAGCACACATGTATGAAGCATACAATAGCACACATGTATGAGGCTAGCAATAGCACACATGTATGAGGCTAGCAATAGCACACATGTATGAGGCTAGCAATAGCACACATGTATGAGGCTAGCAATAGCACACATGTATGAGGCTAGCAATAGCACACATGTATGAGGCTAGCAATAGCACACATGTATGAGGCTAGCAATAGTCATTCAGTTATTCAATCTCAGAAAGTACAAACCAAGTAGTTAATGGTATATAGACAGGAAGACACAAATGGATAGAACACATACACAATGTGATCTGCAATAACAATGTCAGCGGTTCCTTGCACCATAATAATTCATTATTTAGAATATTCAAATACTCACCTTGACCATGCCTTCATTCCATTCTCCATGCCCTTTCTGCATACGACAAACTTCAGTATTGTCTTCTAAGACACGAACAATATCTCCTATTTCAAACACTGGGTCATTCACCTAACACACATAACAATAGCTGTAAACAATTATCACACAACAACTGCAAACAAATTAAAAAAGTGTAACTACATTCAATTAAGATAGCTGGCCAGAATAAAAAAATAAAAATTAAAAAAAAAAGCAACATATTTCTTCTTCTTCTCCATCTTGTCCCCACAATTCAGGTGATACACACAGCACAGCAAATGTTGTCCTTTCTTCATTTTACAAAGAACTTTATATTTGAAAGATGAACAAAAAAAAAAACAACTCGTACTTCTTCGTTAACTTTGAGCTGCTTATACATTCATTTCCATCGATCCAGTCCTGCCATACCTACCTTGGTGACTGCTGCAACATTGATGTTGTAAAAGATGCTGTTGTTATAGCTGACCAACACATTCTTCCCTCCATCAGCATACACCACCAGACCCGGCTGACCTATAAACTATACACATATTATATACACTTATCCTCAGTCGTGCCCACCCACAATTAAATGTAGTCCAAGTGAGCCACGCCCACCAGGTCAATGTCCCGCCTCACTATTGCCATGTTGTCATCCCACTCTCCACAGCTCTCCTGCATCAGCTTCCACACCTCCTGCTCCAAGTTCACTTTGATCCTGTCTCCAGTGACTAACTCAGTGCTTTCTGAATGTTCCGCAGGACCACCTTATTATTATATAGAGTAGTAAGATGAGTTATAGTAGACATACTATCAATACTTTGAGGGGAGTTAGGAAGTGTAAAGTGACTGGTGCAAGTTTAATTATCGCCGTAGAGCAACAGTGGCACACTTTGCCATGGAGTGTGTAACACCATATTTAATACTTCAAAGCAAGTATAGAAACAGTAGTGAACAGTCGTTAATGGCTGTTTAAAGTTGCCAGACTACATTTACCCTTAATCAATTCAAAGAATATCAACAACAACAACAACAACAACAACAACAACAACAACAACAATACATATCACTTCAGCCTCACCAAGCACTTGGAGATGTGAGGGGCAATACTTTCCACCTGGGGCTTCACCAGAAGGGATCAACTTCAAGTCAACCTAGAAGGAATTGAAAACAAACAAACAAACAAACAAACAAACAAGAAGATTAAACACGCTAATAAGGAGTCGCCTATAAACCAACCTTGCCTTTGCGCCCCATTCTGTATGAAAAATTCTTTTTCTTTTCTGGCCATTTGACTTCAGCCACACATCGCTACATACAACACCACCACCCAATGTTGCTATCAGTAGTACACACATAGACATGAACTAGTGTACATATGCTACTGAAACAAACCCAGGAGAACCTAGAAAATTACAGGTCATATGTTTAAAAGTGAGGACTCAAACTGTACAGTAAGCATATTGAATCCAGTGCCGCTTACCTAAAGGAAAGTGATCAATTAACATATTTCCTAGCTCCACAACAATCATGCACTGCTTGGTGTAATGGTCGTAAGTAAAACAAACAACTCCTCCCAATCGTACAGCTAAAATTGTTATAGATAAGGAGATTCAGTGAAATACACAAGGTGTTGGTCGCACCATTAGCTATGGCTATTACCAGTTGAGTTTATACATTACATAACAATGTCAAAGTTAGCATGTAAATATGGCTGTGCCCAGCAGTTTATTTTTCTGTACGAGTTTGTAATGCAATTAATGTTTTAGCATTTGCACCACTGATGGATGATCCACGTTCCCTGGAATGGCCGCCTCAAGAGGCCATCATAAACTCACTGCACACTCTCCTTTCATCCCTGAGATAGCCACCACTATGCCACGCGATCCCTCTCCACCTGAACGAAGAAAGCACGTGTCAAATACTGCTGGATATCACATAACACATCTTCAACTCAACCGTACCATCTTGATTCTTCCATTTCCAGTCACACCCCCTGATGATCCGTGCTCCACTAAATATTCCTTTGGCTTCTATCTGCCTGGACAGAATGCGTGGGTTGACAACAAAACTGGAAATACACAAAAAGAGAAAGCCATGAAATATATGTAGTATTATACATTAATGTCATATTAACATACAGACGAAACCATTTTGTGTGTTTGTGGTTATTTTTGTGGTTATAGGTGATGGAACTGGGAGCTTCAAGATATAGAATTTGGAAGTGTTTAAGCTGAAATAAGAGAAATTATTTGTCCTATCTCTATAACCTGGTATACTGATACTTTAATACCTAAAGTTTCATATGAGAATCTCAAAATATTTTAAATTTTGAGAAAAAAGTGTTTAAGCCAGGATTTTTGAATTTATTGAGTTATATCTATAAATTTGACCCATGATGTAAAATTACCTTATGTATAACTTTGGTAGCTATATCTTGAAAATTAAGTGAGTTGTGGCTGTTTTTCACCAAAAAATTTTACGCATGGTAAGGGTCATCAACAAGGGTCATCAAATGATGACGTTTATAGTGGGTTGTGGGCCTTTAGTACACATAAACGTGACATCACAAAACAGCGCATGTGTATGTATCATAAAGGCATGAGAGGCGCCAGTTTACCGCTAATTATTGCATGGATATGGCTGCTTTAGCTACGGTTGTATCTCAGGCCCGTGGGATATGTTTTACAGCGCTACTGCCTATCATGGCCAGCATTTTAGCTGCTGTCTGGAGCCGCAAAACCCGTACGACTTCAACTGCATCGCCCTGATGTTGTCAGAATACCGAATGCTAGAAGCCTTGGGAGTGTTAAACTCCTTCAGCTTTCCTTCAGCTCTTGAAAAAGAGGACCTCTTGGATAGGCTTGGCTCCAAGTTAGAAATACCAGCCAACAATTCTAACTGACTTTGCCTTCGCTTACTGCTGCTAGTAGAACGCTGAGAATCCATACAGCCGCTTGGAGTTAGGGAAAGTCCCGTCTTACCACTTGGGAAATTACCGTTCGACCGTAGCTTGTTAACTAGCTACATTTAATGACGAACCACCGCAAAATCTTGACGTCAAAAAAATGGCGTAAAATGTATTAGAGTGAATGAGAAAAGTGCATTTCTCCATTTTCCATTCTCTAAACAAGGCAGTTTTACCACTGATTGGTCTAGAGTCTATGCTTGATGTATTTAAATGTTACGTACTAAATTCAGCATTATTATTTGGAGTTACAACATGGATGCTGTTTGTGAAATGTAACACTGTCAAGAAAAAAAGAAAATTAAGTGATTATTAAAAAGCATTTGGAATTAAGTTAAACTCAGCAGCATTATCAGCAGAAATTGAAGTAGACTTGGCAACAGTATAGTACATATCCCATCCATTTTTACGGATCTCTTACAAATAACTCATTGCTAATAGTGCTGAATTATGAACATACGTTTGACTACGATCTCTTTCGTGTATTCTCCTGAAGTAATGGAAGAGGCTGTGCTTGTTGGCAAGATAACACGGAGTGCAGCAGTAATACTGATAGCACCTGACACACTGCCATACTGTACCAAACAAGGGTGATGCCCCACAGCTAGAGCATACCAGCTCATGAACAATCCCTATACAACACACAAGAGAGTGTGATCATGACGGGTGGGGTGGGGGGGGGGGGGGGGGGGGGGGGGGGGAGAAAGGGGGTTTCATTAGGGAATTCCCATATTTTGTTTTTGTGATTCCTCCTCAACCACCACCAGAATGAAGACCTCAAGTCAAAACTACTAAATTTCCAACATTTCGAACAAACATCCATTGCGTGGTACCTGTAGATCCTGTATCCAAGACCCTCAAGTCATATTTGCCTTCCTCTCCACACCGATATTTAGCTCGCGTCCCATTGTCCCACTGTACAGTTACTTTGCCACCCACTTCACGATCCGCCACTGTGCCAACGCAACCTTCTCCCCCATCTTGATCGCCCCAGTGCCAGTCAGGACCCCGCACTACTCGTACTCCAGGAAGAACCTCCATTTAAAAGGGGGCGAGCTATTGAAACGTCACTCCCTGGTTTTCTCGGAGGAAATCATTGATTAAGTTGACCACTTGAACCAGAATTTGCCGTTGTTAGTGGTAAGTATAGGCATTAAAATTTAGGTAAGTATCGTCAGTCTTAATAAACTCATTAAAATTTGAGATGATGACATACACATTGTTCAAGACAAGCCAGCATCTTTAGCCATGGAATAGAACAAGGATTTCTGATCAGAGATAAGGTTAGCTGGTGCAGCATACTCCAGAATTTTGCCTTCTACCAATACCATGATTCTGAAACAAAAATTATAAATAAGATATTATAATATTGAATAAATTGGTGGCCCCACTCCTTCACTACACTCCTTGAAAAAAGTAACCTCAGATACAAAATATACATTCCTTATAACTAAATTGTATTTATTGAGTATTGACTAAATGATGACTAGGAAAATATACGATTTACAAAGTGTTGAGTAATTCAAAACGTTTCAATCTTGAAAGATATGATAAAAGTAAAAATTTGAAAAAATAAACATTGAATAAATATGAATCTAACTTCATATGACATCAATGACTGTAGATGTTTGAGATTTCTACCCAGACATTCTGCACACATGGATATAATTATTGATTCACCTGTTGAATCCATGTGTAGTAAATAAAATGCCAAAATATTTAATAGATCACCTGTCGTAGTCCATGATGGTGTTGAGTCTGTGGGCAATGGTGATGACTGTGCAGTCTGCAAACTCTGTTCTGATGGTCTTCTGAATTAGGTCATCCGTCTCTAGATCCACAGCAGCTGTGGCCTCGTCCAAAACTAAAATCTTAGTCTTGCGCAACAGAGCACGTGCAAGGCACACCAACTGTCTCTGGCCCACACTCAAGTTCTCTCCTCCCTCTGTGACAATGTGCTGCAGGCCTTGCTGGAGACCTGACACAAAGTCACTCAGGTGGGCACTATCTAGAGCCTTCCACAGCTCCTGGTCCTCGTAGTGCTCGAATGGATCCAGATTTAGCCTCAGAGAGCCAGAAAATAAAACTGGATCCTAATGAACAGTCATTGTAATGAATAAGATTTTATAAATTACACTTTACCTGAGGAATAATGGTCAGTCTAGACCGCAGGTCATCTAGTCCATAGTCAGAAATATTGACACCATCAATAATAATAGCTCCACCGGCTGACTCTATGATTCTAAATAAAGCCAGCGCCAGAGAAGACTTCCCAGCACCAGTGCGACCAACTATGCCAACCTGGTAAGAAAAAATATATCATAACTTACATTTTAAACTCATTCTCTTTCTACAAACCTTTGTGCCTTCATTAACAACAAGATTAATATCCTTCAAGACCAAATCCAAGCCTTCTCTATACCTGGTGGAGTAACCATCAAACTCCACCTTCCCAGAGTGAGGCCAGCCAGTGTCTGGCCGACTAGACGGTATGACTGCAGCAGCCTCAGTAGGAGTCTCAGAATACTCCTTCAGTCTCTCAACAGACACAATGTCCGTTTCTAGCTCACTCGCCATTCTGACTAACCAACAGAGTGTCTGAGTTATGGACAAGGCATAGCTGACAGAGAGACCCACGAGGCCCGGGCTGATGTGGAGGTTGAGAGTGTCTTGGTAGTTTCTCTGAATGACGGCGAAAAGAGCAGCAAATAATATAATCAAATTGCCCACAAACTCCAAACGAACAGCCAGCCACCTGTGGTACACAATCATAAATCAAAGAAGAGTTTTATAATGAAATACTGTAATATTGAGGGCTGTGTATGTACTTGCCTGTTGGCACACACACTTGGGTAATATGCAATCTGATTGTAATCCACTCTTCTCTCACTCTCTCGAATAAAATTCTCCTGCTTTCTGTAGGCACGGATACTTGCCACACCCAACAGGGTTTCCTGGAAGTGGGAGTAGATAGGGGAATGAGTGATGGACTCCAGACGCTTTAGCTGCCTTGAAGTGGCCACGTAGAACCTCTGCATGTAAATTACAAAACATTCCTCTAAAGTTATTGCATGTACACGTGTTCACCTGAATTAGCCCATAGAGAACCATAACCGGAAGGACGACAATCAAGAAAGTGGGAGTGGCAATACAAATGATGATAATCGTGGCAACCACTGTTAATGATGAAGAGAGAAAGTCTGAGAAGGAGCGCGGAAGTTTCTCATCTACAGTATCCACGTCCTTGGAGAACCTGTTGAGGATGCGGCCAAGAGGCGTGGTGTCAAAGAAAGACATCGGAGACCGGAGGATGTTGGACAGAATATGATTGTGAAGTCTCTTGGAGGCAAAGTAGCCAGCGAAGGCCAGGCCGACTTCTGCTACTATCACTGCCACAGCTTGAAAAGCACCAAATAACCCATAGATACCAATGTAGCAGCTTCTGCAGGAAATTAGATGGGAATAAGCAAACAAATACTGTATACAAGCTAACAATTGGTCATAAGAATTCAACAATAGGTGCCGCACCAGGCAATATTCACTTTTTCAACTTAGCTTTATGCTTACAAAATTAATGAATTTCAAAGGGGGGGGGGGGGCAAAATGACTTCAAAGGGGAAAGCCCCCCTCAGTGTATGAAAAACACATTATGTACCCATGTAGTGAAATGAATTCACTGTGGGGTTTTCTCGTATCTCCTGAGCATGCTCACAGCACATTGCTACATACACTGAAGTGCCATTGGTGCCACCACATGTGGTGACTGTCGAGTAGTTTGCCTGCAGGTTCCTGTCCTCTGCATCGCTCCACACAGCCAGCCAGAAGCTGCCGGCCACTGTGAACACATACAATAGTAGATAGAAGAGGAGAGTAAGAGACACCATAGGCCACGAGCATGCCCGGCAGTAGGCCAGCAAGATGGATAGATGGACACTGCCAGTTTGAACCAACTCCTCCGTCACAAGATTAGAGCCTTGCTCATTCTGAAAAAATAAAATTGAAATGGTTAAAGACGTCCTCTGTAAATCAAGCAACTTCTCACATGTTTCAGTTGGTTTGTCTCACTCTTTGCTACTGGTATTCCTTCTGTAACAATGATAGTAATAGCAGCAGTAGTAGTAGGTAGCAGTAGTAGTAATAGTAGTAGTAATAATAATAATAATAATAATAATAATGACGATAATAATAATTTAGACTATGAGTACATACCTGAGTATTGTCTCTTTAATTTTTCTGTGCCTACTTCTTCTTCAAATTCCTGTTCTTCTCTCTCCTTGCTGGCATAGTTCCTGAGGAACTCTGCAAATGCTGCATTGTTGTCCACAAGTTCAGAATAAGAGCCCACTTCAGTAATAGTCCCGTCTGCCATTACCACTATCTGGTCACACTGGGGCAGGAAACTAAGGCCATGGGTCACTAGGATACGAACCTAATGGAGGAATTGAAAGAAGGTAAATAGTTTTGTCATCTTATTTCATACTTGACTATGTCATTTAGCTAACTTTGTTTTTGAGTGCTCCTTCAGGGCCAATGACTTTGTCAAATATGTGTCTGCCCACATGTGCGTCTACGGCACTCAGAGGGTCGTCCAGTAGGTAGATGTCCGCATCTTGGTACACTGCACGTGCTAGACTAACACGCTGCTTCTGACCTCCGCTCAAATTAATGCCCTTCAGGAAAATAACCAGATAAATTACATGACAGGACAGATTGAAACTTTGAGTTTACTTTTTCTCCTATCTCCGTCATGTCTCCAGCTGGCAAGATCTTCAGATCTGGCTCCAGGGCACACCCTTTAATGGTACTGTTGTAATGGTATTCATTCCACACCTTACCAAACAGTACATTGTCCTTGAGAGTGGCATTTTGAATCCAAGCTTGCTGGGGCACGTACGCAACATTACCCTAAACACAGATTTAGAGGATGGCAAGGTACATCTAAATGCCTGCACAAATAGATACCTTCAGCACAATGTGGCCATTTTGTTTCTCCATCTCTCCCAAGATAGCCTGGATGAGGGAGGACTTGCCAGCTCCCACCTGACCCACCACTGCCACCAGATGACCTGGACTCACCTTCATGTTCAGACTGAAAAGACCAAAACAACAACAACAATGTCTACTACAAAACCATAGCCGTTAGGGGGGGAGGGGAGACACACCTCAGTACTTTGCCACACCCATATTTTAAACCCACACTACTTTGATTCACATGCCCCCCCCTCCCCAACCAAATTTTTTGAAAAACTACAAGGACAATAAGTAATACAGTTCACAGGACAACTTGCATGCTAACGTATGCTCTTCACTCATAAATTAATATTCGAATCATGTAGAATTAATAAATTAAATTTCATAAGTGTCGACCCAAATATATTTGGGCCCCTCCCTGTCGCTAACGCTGGATCTGCACCTGGAAGTACATACACTTTCATGTGGGGAGGCCCTGGCCCCCTCCTGGATCCTCCCCCTGACTTCACACTGATCGGTATTTGGTCACATACACAATTTTATAATCTTTACTACTCATAGAATTCTATTTTAGCTATTGTACTATATTAAGAAACTGAGGCTAGGGAGGGGAAATCCCAGGGTGTCCCTACCTCTGTATGAAATCTTCCATGTATTTAGAAATTAAGGAGCAGTAAGAAGCAACATACCTGAATAATCATGCTACACCCCCTAATTTATGAATTTGTATAACGTATAACAAATATTGCAATCAATTAAAAATTTGTTATAATAGTCTCTTGTTGCAATGTTTTCTATATTTGTCTACAGGTACAGTTGCGTAAAAGTTTATTTGTGGTACAGTTGGTAAGGCTGAGCTCAGCTGTGAGCGGGGGAGCTGTTTAATACCAAGGACTCCAGCAGCGTTGGTTCCCACTCTAAGGTTAGACAACCTTCTGCTCACTTGACACCTACAGCCTCTAATGGATTCAGTCCATCCTGTGGCTAGAAATAAGAAAATTCTGAACGGAAGTCATTGCATAAGTTTAGGTACAATTTATGACAAGCGCAGGATGTCAAACATGGCATTCAATGTATGGAAAGTGAATGAGATGGTTCTCACTGCTGCAGCATAAATCCATGGAAAGAGATCTGACAAGGTAAATAATGGTACACCTAAGCTCAAATTAATAGTAGTACGCCTAACTTTAAGATCCACACTTTCTACTCTTTAATCCTGAGCAATTGCAATCGTAATATTAGAACCCAAACTTGCTGTCTCTCTGATGCAACTGAAGGTATTAGAGACAGGGATAGAATAAATCACACTTACATCAGAAACAATCTTACCTGTTCAGTGTGCACTCTGTGCCTGTCCAGGAGAAGGAAGCTTCCTCCACTTCAATGGCATACCCTCCACCATCTGTTACAAACAGTATTAACTCTTAACTTACTACATCTACCTATAACAAAGTAGTATCTCAATGAATTGATAGGGTCAAAAGACAACCGACCCTACCAAAGTAGTCTATACAGCCTGACTCTCTCTTTCCCTGGCTCTATCTACTACAGCCTGGCTTTATTTATTACTGCTTGCCCCTTGGCTCTATCTGTTACAGCCTGTCTCTATTTATTACAGCCTGTCTCTATTTATTACAGCCTGGCTTTATTTATTACTGCTTGCCCCTTGGCTCTATCTGTTACAGCCTCGCTCTATTTATTACAGCCTGTCTCTATTTATTACAGCCTGTCTCTATTTATTACAGCCTGTCTCTATTTATTACAGCCTGGCTTTATTTATTACTGCTTGCCCCTTGGGTCTATCTGTTACAGCCTAACTTTATCTACTACAGCCTGTCTCTATTTATTACAGCCTGTCTCTATTTATTACAGCCTGGCTTTATTTATTACTGCTTGCCCCTTGGGTCTATCTGTTACAGCCTAACTTTATCTACTACACTACCAGCCCGGTCTCTATTTATTACAGCCTGGCTTTATTTATTACTGCTTGCCCCTTGGGTCTATCTGTTACAGCCTAACTTTATCTACTACAGCCTGTCTCTATTTATTACAGCCTGGCTTTATTTATTACTGCTTGCCCCTTGGGTCTATCTGTTACAGCCTAACTTTATCTACTACAGCCTGTCTCTATTTATTACAGCCTGTCTCTATTTATTACAGCCTGGCTTTATTTATTACTGCTTGCCCCTTGGGTCTATCTGTTACAGCCTAACTTTATCTACTACAGCCTGGCTATACTTGATATACTACAGTTATTCATATAACTTGAAATTCCAGGACAGTATGTGCTGACCTGCTTCTGGCTCTTCCCTCCACTCTACTGCCTCGGAGTCAAGTTCATCAAGTTGGAAAAAATGATTCAGTCTTTTTAAGGACACAGAAGTCTAGAAACAGAACAAAATAATTTTATTATTATTATTATTATTATTAGTAGTAGTAGTAGTAGTAGTAATAGTACTACTACTACTACTACTACTACTACTACTACGTAATACTAAATCCACCAGTACCTAAGCGCGCATGCTCTAACTATTTTAGATCCCGTTTACGCATGCCCAGTTGCCACTAGCAACTTTGTTTATCAGCATTTTCGCAGAAATGGCTAAAGGCAAAAAATAGTGCACACTTACCAAGTTAGTACACCTAGTAACAATATAGCAACGGGATCTAATACAGTATATCCAAGTTAAGTTGGCATGACCGTGAGTGCAGTTAATGAGGAATGCACTTAGTAAAAAAAAATAGTACAGTGAGTTAATTGTTAATTCAGTACTGGGACAATTTCTGTTCAATTGAAATAGCACAGGGAAAGTGAAACTAGTGAAACAGCATGGCAGCTAAGTTAAATGGTTGCTACTATTATTATTATTAACATCATTATTATAACTATTACTACTAACATTATAATAGTTGTGGATATTGTTGAGGCGGTTGGATGGAATTCACATTCAAAGGAAGATAAAATATAAAAATTAAAAAAATATAAAAAAAAAAGGAATCACAACAAAGCATCACTGGCTTTATGATGACCTCTGGGATACGACAATCAACAACTTCCATTACAAAAAAAAAAGTTTTTCAATTCAAGTTTTAAGAAGGGTCAGAATTTATATAACATGTTATTTTAAAATTTATCAGATACCTGGATTATGACAGAGAAGACCATAGGAAGAAGAGCTAGAGGAAACTGGATGATATTGAAGAGAGAAATAGCCACAAATGCCTTGTCAGCAGTCAGTCTTTCATCGGGATTGTCTCTGTTGACCAAGGCATAAGTAGCAAATGTCACAAACCCCACCTACAGATGTACAGGGACAAAGGAAATCAGCAATATGTAAAAGGCTTGCATAAAAACATTAAAAAAGGATAAATGGCTAAATTAACTCAAAACTACTTACCAGGAATGGAGCGTAAATCCACTGGAAAGATGAAAAAACATTAAACATTCCAATTTTTCTTAAATCCAAAAGCTCTAACTGTCTAATGTCTTCAATCATTTTCTTGAAGGATCTCTCCCAAGCATACAGCTTGATCACCTACATGACAAAGAATGAATGAAAGCCAACTCAACCAGAAGTAGGACACACAAAACCTTAGCACATGCACGTCTACCAAATAAAACTGTTTATTGTGTACTGAATCGGCCTATTGAGTGCTTTTACGTAGAAAATATATTGAATTGGAAAGTATCGTATGCCCGCAATATTCCGCACTAAAGGGGAAGTCTGGAGTTATTGCGTAAAGTTATTGCGTCCCCCTAAGCTACATTTTTATGCTTATTGCGTCCCCTGAGGGTCTGCTAATTCTATAATGCCATTCTGTGTCAATTACATTAATTTGGCTAAATAAAATAGCTTCATATGAATGCAGAGACTTTTTATTACTAGCTATGAGAGTGCTCGGTTCATAGAGACTACCGCTTGCACTCCGCAAGAAGTCTGTCTATTTCTTTGAGTGAAATATTCTCAATTTTTCGCTTTTCATTTATCCCTTTGTAGTTACTGCGTTGTCAAGTCAGGTAATGTTTTATTTTGAGTATTACAGTTTTTGTAGCTCTTCTAATACTTCTGTAATTCCTCATCATCAAGACTAACTGATTGTTCACTCTCGCTACAAGATGGCGGCACTTCTTGCCTTTCACATTCCCTTTCTACTCCACTTCAAATATTAGAGAAAGGATTTTCAATGACTTCATCAGAATAAAAAAATCGAAAGACTTCTTGGCAGCATCCATTGCATTAGCCACTCGGTTTCAATGCCATTTGCACATGACCAGTACACAATAAATTGATTAATCATTGGATATCGCGGGAATATCACTCGTCTGCCGGTGGCATTTACACTCATGCCTGTGGCACTCTCGTGTAAATGTTAGCCAACAGACTCATGATATTCTGTGATATTCAATGATTAATCTATATTTACCGTAGTCTAACTCACTAAAAATATTAACAGACACTTTAACTTCTGATTGATAAGATAGCAAACTAAGTTATAACATTGAAGCAAAAACTGTCAGACTCAAGATATAATATTTGCTTCATAATAGATAAAATAAAAAAAATTACAAAAAAAAAGAAAAGTAAAATGCATGTGTATCCAATTATAATAATAAACTGGCGACTGCCAGATTATTTCAAAGAAACTAAAATACCTTGATGCCATTCAGCATTTCATTGATCAACTTGATCCTCGTATCCTTCTTTCTCATCTGCCTGGCTTGGACCTTCTCTATCAAAGTAGCCGACACTGCACTCATGGGAACCAGAACTAACATCACCCCAAACCCGGCAAAGATGGCTGGCCCCATCACAAAGTAGAGCAGAAAGAGAGCCATGGCAATCTGGTAAGGTCCCCACCACAGAACCTGGACAAATGGCATGAGTTCCATGAACCTTCGAGCATCCACTGACATCAGGTTCACTATCTCTCCAGTAGTGGTGGTCTGGCGAGAGGCACAGGATAGCCGCAGAGCCTGGAGAGGGGAAAATTGCCCAGTAAAGACTGCACATTACACATTGTTAATAGTGCGGTCATGACAACACACCAACTCTGCCCAACAAGCATGCATGAATTCTCGAACTTACTGATTCATTCATTCACTAATACATCAGCCCAGCGTTCATTCATTCATTCATTGGAACACAAGGAAAAAAATGGGTAGTTTTCTGATAAAAAAAAGGAGAGACTAATCCAGACTTATCTTTAAACAATTAAAAAATTTAACTTCTTACATTTTCAAAAATTAGACTTAGCTAAGAACCAAAAGCTGGATGTTCTGCTTCACTTTACCAACTTGTACTTTTTGCCCTACATGTAAAATGGAAGTCTAGAACAGGTTTTATCTTCTAGGAAGGAGTAAGCAATTTAGAAAATCAATTTTGATATTTTTTCTGCAATGTTGACTGCAGTACACATCCTAGAGATCATTGCATGGATTACTTTATTCCAAAAATCATAAATAATTGTACCATCAATCAAACAAATAGTGTGCTTTATCACACCTTCTTGTAGACAGCAGCCACAATGGCCGACCTCATGTTCATCCCAACGGTAAAAAGGCGATGGAAGTACTGGTGGAGGAGAAGAGACTGGACCACAGCCACCACAAACAAGAGGACAGCATAGAGGTAGCCATGCCAGCTAGGAGCAGACGTGTCCGTAGTGAAGGAAATGAGAAACCTGCACATGTGTGTGTATGTGTGTTCACTAAAGTTACAAATTTGGAGTGCATATATGCATGTGAGTTGTGAGCTGTGATATGTGTGCATGTGTTACCATGTTGAAATTTTTACATCATCACAATCCACAAGCACACACACACAATTTTAAGAATGAGAAATAAGATAGACGTTGTCATGTTTTGTGGACCCCTTACCGCAAAATCCATGGACTTGCAAATAAAAGAGAGTCTTGACAAAGTTTAAAGAATGCAGAAACCAGAATTGGACCCTTAAATGTGAAGAAAAGGACCCACGCCAGTGAGGGTCTAATCCTGGGTGGGCACGTTCTAGGATTAGATTTGGAATTCAGAAGTTTTCTGTCGTCTGGAGTCTCAGAATCATCCTCTACGACAGCTGAATCAAGTCTGATCCATTGTCTGTCGGATGAGCTTCTTGAAATGACAGATTTAGTAACCTTGTCTCTTCTACACATTTTTCCTTGATCAAAAAATAATCTAATAAAACAGACCAATAAATGCAGGGAGAATACTGACAACATAGAAACATATGTAGCTAGGGACAGTCAGTCACATGCCAAAACCGTAAGACAATGTGGAAGTGTCTGAAGATCTAATTGGTAGCGAGCATGATGCAACGAGACACTGTCAAGCCAGTGGTGATGGACATTGTGTTTAGTACAAGTCTCACTGAATAACGAAATTGATTACCATTTCATAAAAAATTGGCCTTGCCAAGCTGCATTGCATTGGGGTATAGACTCAAACACTTAACTTTTTACTTTCAAAATGTAGCACATCGTAGCTATCTTAAATATCCTAGAGAACCACTAAAATATAAGAACAGATCATATTAAATCTGTCAGTTCATTTTTGGCTCACAGTAAACTCACTCTGTGAGAGTGTTAAATATGAGAATGTGGATAGACTTTAATTAGTTACAACAACTTATTGTTTATATTATATAGCAATGCTAAATCATTGTCTATTTGCGCTGAAGCATACCACTGGCGTAATTAGCACTTAGACTTCACACTCACCCGGCATTCTTAAGCTCCTTGTCCCAGTTCGCCTTGAAGCGACTGGCCACCACCTCAGATTTGTCTTTGTAGCATAGGTCAGCAAGGTCATCGTACACCAATGGGTGTCTCCAGCCCTGCCACATCTGTCTGTTTTGCCACCACCATGTGATACGAGACAGAAATGTGGCATCTTCCTCTGGACAGGGAACTCTCTGCAACCATTCAATACATAAGATTTGTCCTTGCTCTTCTGTACAGGAGATAGTAATATCTCCAATGGACTCACGTCATCCTTGTCATGAGGGACAAAGTCAGTTCTGCGTGGTTCTGGTATCAGTACTAGTACTATCATCACTAGGAACAAGACGTACTGCACACTGAAGGTGCCAAAACGAAATGGATCCACAATACCATTCTGCAATGTAAGGAGTAAATTGTTAAATTCGTACCTTTGGGAAGAAATTCTTATAAATGTGGAGCTGATCACAGGTATGAAACCCTCAGGGCTAGGTTGAACATAGCTTACAAAAAGATTGAAATTAAAACTATGCCAATAGTAATAATAGGCAGCCATTTATATGAAAACTTAATAAACAGAATATACTGATGCAGAGTTATAGTCTGTACAGAAGGAGCTCACCAGACAAAACAAAGCATAATAACAACAACAGCAACAACAACAACAACAACAACAACAACAACAACAACAAGTACCCCACCACACAGTGGTGCTTGATGTACTAATTTTTAGTAGCAAAAGGTATTTTTATCCATTGTTAACATCTTCTACTACCTGGTTCAGTTACATCAGTTTCCCTCCCCTGCTCTCTTTCTTCCTGAACTATCTCAACTCATTTCTTACCCTCTTTTCCTTTCTTCAGTTTTCTTCTTGAGTCATGGAGTCCCTTCTCCTCCTTTGTCTATCTCTCCTGCTTCTCAGTCTCTCTGCAATTCTACCATGATTGTAAACTTGGCTTTGTAGACTTGGGTTTAGTGAAACTTTTGCCTTCCCTTTTTCCTTGCCGATTCCGCCCGCTTTTAGCTACAATAGTTGTCATTTCCTTGATCGCCTTCTACTAAATGTGATGATGCTTTACCCATTGATGCTTTTACCTGACTGCTTAGTTCATGAATTAATCATGATTACACACACTGTCGTTGTTGCTGACAGACAAGCGTTTCTTACATAGAATAATAACAATCAAATTGATAGTGTAGTATCTATGTATATAATGTACAAGATGTCTATAAGCTTATCTCACTAATGATAATTTACCATTTTTTAGTATATAAGCATGTCAAGCCCTCCAACTGCCACGCCCACACTCACATGGTCCATTGCTGTGAGGATGTATGTCCTTAGTTTAATGGTGGCATAGATGAGCATGAGGAGCCAGAAGATGAGCAACAGACCTGAAGTACGTCTGCCCGCCTTCCTGTCTCGACTCAAATACAACAACACCAACACCTGTAACACATGTCACATGCATCATGTATGTCATCATTCTATGAACTATGAACCTCACACATGTCAAGAGCAGGAACAGCGGAGACACATACTGGAACGTGGCAACATCTATGCCCCTCCTACTTTCATCAACGGTGTATATGAGGTCAATCAGGTACAGTACCAATAGTAAAGTTGAAGCAATCTAAAACATAAAGCACAAATCTAACAACTAGCAAGCAAGCATGTTATATATATATATATATATATATACACACATATATGTATATATATGTATATACACACATACAGATGTATGTGTATATATGTATACGTATAACACACACGTGGTTTGATATGTCTCTTCTTTAAGAAAATTGGGCAGGACCATCGCATAACATTCCCATTGAAATTTTTTTCTTCTAAAACATTCTAGTAATTTTAAAGTCTGTCGATGGGCTTGGAATTGGTTCAACAAATATAACACCCTGCATTGTGTAAAATTGCTGGCCAGCTCATCTGTCTCTCACTATGCTTATCCAGCATCCAGCAGTATTCAACAGAAATTATTATATGTCCTATTCAAGCTAAAATTGTATTTTAGCAACACCTTCCACCAAGCTAATAAGAGAAAGCATTAAAAAAAAAAATGTGTTCATTAGCTAGCTAGCTATGTAATTACCAATTTGAGACAATGAAGACAATTGAACTTAATTTCTGCTCTGTAGCCACTGTAGCCTCCTACAATCAGTACTCCAGCTGCAGTCCACAAGAACAATAGAATACTGTACAAGATGGCCGTGTCTTCGAAACACAGGGAGAAGTCCACTTCGTCATGACAACTGCTCTGATTCTGGTAGCAGGATGTCCTCCACTGAACATTGCAACAACATTAATTAGATTCAAGAAAAGATTGCTATAGGACCAACCAGAAATTGGTATTTGGGAGCACAGATCTGATCAAAGCGTTCTATTAAACGATGCATTCCAGCAGTAGAAACGAATAAAGACCACCGCTTCACCCAAGCGGGTAACGTTTAGCGATTAAATGCCCGGTAAAGTACGGCTATTGCCTAGCAATTTTGTGTGGTCGCTGATAAAGCTTTGTTATGGCAGAGAATCCAAGCTGCAGAAGTGTGAGGTAGCTCAATTATATATTAACAATAGTTCCAGTGTAGCTATTAAGTGATTGTTGTGTTTGTGAAATTGCAACAGGAAATGATATATAATTTTACAATGTGTAGCTTCAACAGTCACCACACCCTTTATATATTTATACCAACTTTTATGTGATAATACTGATGTACTGAACTGTTTCCATCCAACTGTTGCCCCATAGGAAATGTACAAAAATAAACAAGAATTTTCTTAGGGCAGTATTTTTCCATATCACTTGTGTTCTTGGTTATTACATTCCCTGTGTGCTTGGTAACACATTCATTTAGTAGTATAGCACATAAATTGCCTTTTCAAAAACATATGAAGAAAACTGCTGTTCAATTGAAATAGCATGAGGAAAGTGAAATACAGACAGTAATTAGGTGAAACACCAAGGTAGCTAAGTGAAATAGTATGGGCAAGTGCACGTGTGCAGTGCTAGCTTTGGAAACATACAGTTTGAGTAGATAGTTTCTAGTTGAAACCATGACATTCTTTAGCGCAGAAGTTCTATTTATATTAGACGGAATTAGTTCAACAGTTTTAGAGGAGCCATGGGTTGGGAATAAAGTTAGGATAAAGCTAATCCCGAAATCCAGAAATAATGAGTGAACGAACGATACAGTATAGCCATAGTGTAAGTGATATAAACAGCTGGCCTACTATTCGTGAGTGATAGCATGGATAACCTGTGTTATTTGGGATTAATAAAGCAATTGAAATAGCACTCGGCTTTGCCTCATGCTTGTTGGAATAATATTCTGTACATAATACACACACAAAAAAACGGTAGCTTCACAAATGCACTTTGGAGTAATTTTGAAGGACCAAGACCACTAAAATGATAAATATAGAGTAAAGCTAACCTAAACAGGCCGAGTGAACGAATCAATTAACTATGTATAGGTAAATTGGAATAGACACAGAGTAACTCAATAAAATTTAATCTATACAAAGATGGGGAAAAACAAAAACTGAAGGAATGAGGATAAATAAATTAGGAGACGGTGAAAGTTTGACGAACATCAACGAACATTAACAAGTGACAGAGAAAATAATACTATACAACAAATAAAAATGGAAGAAAAAATAATAAAACTATGATGATATCCAGTGAGGTTCACAAGACAAAACTTTTCCTCCCAACAAAATAAATACCCCGTCATTAGTTGATCTTTTACATTGAAAACTTATATAGCACAAGCATAGGTTTGATTTTTGTAAAATATTTCATATTACAGAAACTTAGACCAAATATGAAAGATATATGTGACCCAAACAGATTACTTGTTCAGTGGCAGTGGAAATAGTGTGCAAACTGTCATGTTGCAGTGATGGGCAGCACTGAATGTTGACTTGTGCTTTAATATTAATTGTCAACCCGTTTCACTATCCTTGTAGCTAGTTTGGTTTTCAATAAAAAAAAAATAAAAAAAAATAAATTAAAATGCAACTGATTAAATTAGTACATCAACCAGTATCAAAGTAAACCAGCATCTTTGGCCATGTGGTAGAATAAAGAGTCATTGTCAGCCAGAAGGTCAGATGGTGCTGCATACTCATTCACTCGTCTGTCCACCAATACCATGATTCTACAATAAATAATAAAGACTTTTCATTGCTAGCTATTTTATGGTCTAGCTAAAAAGGAAAAAAAGAGGGTAAAAAATTAGTTTTAAAAACTAAAACATTTTATTCAAAAATTCTACTTTGAAGTCACTTTGCCTATTCTTCATTACTAAATTATTCGGCTGATTAGGCTAATGACAAATAACAACAATTCTTGAGCAATAGCATTCATGGGAGTAAATATGACAAAAAAGTACTGACATTGATAATATACTCTTGCAATTAATGTACAGATAATTTACTGAAGTGCAAATAATGTGCATCTTTTAATTGGACTGCTACTTAGTTAAACTTAATAATACTTGAGGTGCTGTAATTGTACATTATTTACAGAAACAGTAATGTCAGCTGTCACTCAAATAATAGTAGCTAAATATGTGATCGCTTCTACTGCCATCTAAAGTTATAGAGTTACTTTCTATTTCATATACTTGCAACAAGATCAAGCCTCTAGCTACAGGAACTTTCAAATGACCAGAAAAACATCTGTTAGAAACTTGAGGCAGCATTAATTGTACCAACGTGGAGTTACCTTTTTGACCGCTGAAGCACTCTCTCTGCCGTACTTAGAGAGTGTTTTGCTGTAGATCATGTTCGTAATTCACCAACCTCTAAAGGTCACCTTTTACATGATATATTGTGCACAGATGAGAGCATTATCTGCTATGCAATGTGACAGTTGCTCTAAATACATATGTATAGTTATAGGCAGCATAACCAAAGTGTTGAATGAGATGTAGAAGGAATGGTCTTGAATATAAGACTGCTACCAACTACTCATTCTCTAACTTCACTAACTTTAAAAGAAAACAATTCTATGCGTATTTAATTCACCTGTCATAGTCCATGATGGTGTTGAGTCTGTGGGCAATGGTGATGACTGTGCAGTCTGCAAACTCTGTTCTGATGGTCTTCTGAATTAGGTCATCCGTCTCTAGATCCACAGCAGCTGTGGCCTCGTCCAAAACTAAAATCTTAGTCTTGCGCAACAGAGCACGTGCAAGGCACACCAACTGTCTCTGGCCCACGCTCAAGTTCTCTCCTCCCTCTGTGACAATGTGCTGCAGGCCTTGCTGGAGACCTGACACAAAGTCACTCAGGTGGGCACACTCTAGAGCCTTCCACAGCTCCTGGTCCTCGTAGCGCTCAAATGGATCCAGATTTAGCCTCAGAGAGCCAGAAAATAAAACTGGATCCTAATGAACAATCATTGTAATGAATTTGATTTTATGAGTTACACTTTACCTGAGGAATGATGGTCAGTCTAGACCGCAGGTCATCTAGTCCGTAGTCAGAAATATTGACACCGTCAATAATAATAGCTCCACCGGCTGACTCTATGATTCTAAATAAAGCCAGCGCCAGAGAAGACTTCCCAGCACCAGTGCGACCAACTATGCCAACCTGGTAAGAAAAAATATATCATAACTTACATTTTAAACTCATTCTCTTTCTACAAACCTTTGTGCCTTCATTAATCACAATGTTGATATCCTTCAAGACCAAATCCAAGCCTTCTCTGTACCTGGTGGAGTAATTATCAAACTCCACCTTCCCAGAGTGAGGCCAGCCAGTGTCTGGCCGACTAGACGGTATGACTGCAGCAGCCTCAGTAGGAGTCTCAGAATACTCCTTGAGTCTCTCAACTGATACTATATTAGTCTCCAATTCACTTGTCATTCTGACTAGCCAGTTGAGTGTTTGGGTTATTGATAAGGCATAGCTGACAGAGAGACCCACGAGGCCCGGGCTGACGTGGAGGTTGAGAGTGTCTTGGTAGTTTCGCTGAACGACGGCAAAAAGGGCAGCAAAGAAAATGATCAAATTACCCACAAACTCCAAACGAATGGCCAGCCACCTGTATTACGAATTACAACGCTCATAAAAATTGTAGATATTTTATATGCTCAACTCAAAATGAAATAATTTCCACAAATGACCAAATTTTAAAATGTCTGAGATCACTCACACCTTATGACCAATTTTTTTTTTAGAAGTTTTACAAGGGACATTATGTTAATACTAGATTATGATTCCAAATATAGACCTTGCACTAACCTGTTCGCACAGATGCTAGGATAGTACGCTATTTGATTATAATCCACTCGTCTCTCGCTCTCCAATATGAATCTTTTCTGCTGCTTGTAGGCACGGATACTGGCCACACCCAACAGGGTTTCCTGGAAGTGGGAGTAGATTGGAGACCGAGTGATGGACTCCAGACGCTTCAGCTGCCGTGAGGTGGCCACGTAGAACCTCTGTGTTCAAAAGTAAAATTCATGAACTGTGGTAATATTGAAAGAAAATAACAAACAAATGAATAAAAGATCTTAAGCTTTTCTCTCTTCAGAAATTGAAATGTTGTAGTGACTCATAGGTAAACATATCTTATTAACTTAGTTACATTATACTACATTAGCATAACATGACATTTTAACAAAGTAGTTTATGCATTATATTGCGCACTATGTCATTACCTACCTGAATCATTACATAGAAAACTGCTATTGGACCAATGATAATTAAGAAGGTGGGTGTGGCAATAATGATGGCAATGATAGTAACAATAATGGAGTAGAAACAGTTAAAAAATGAAGAAAATGAGCGAGTGAGAACTTCATCCACTGTGTTGATGTCCTTGGAGAACCTGTTGAGGATGCGACCAAGAGGCGTGGTGTCGAAGAAAGACATCGGAGACCGGAGGATGTTGGACAGAATTTGATTGTGGAGGCCTCTAGATGCCAAGTAGCCAGAGAAAGCAAGGGAAGTTCCTGCGAAGATTACTGAAGCACCTTGGAGAATGCCAAATATACCGTAGATACCAAGATAGCATCCTCTGCAAAGAAGTTTATAACCACTTATTAGTCTCTCTCTCTCTAGTATGGCATATATACAACATTATTGATATAGAGTATTTATGTTTACTTCGAAGAAAAAAATGAAAACAGCCAATAAAATGTCCTTATTCCGTGTCTATTATTTAAGGCTTAAGGTAGCATGGACAAAGTGACTCCTACAATGAATGCTGAATAGAGACATAAATCTGGATTTTGCGGTCTTAAAACTGCCATAAACCAAGCAATTCATCAGTTGTATAACACATCACAAATGCCTCACACTAAAGTTCCATTTCGTTGATCACAGCTGGAAGACCCTGTGAAATTATCACCATCTTGAAGGAACCTGTCTTCCGCATTGCTCCACGCTGCCAACCAAAAGCTACTGCCCATCCTGAAGACACTTATTAGCCCATAGAAGAGCAGAGTTAACAAGACCATAGGCCAGGAGCATGCCCGGCAGTAGGCCAACAACACCGAGAAGTGGACACGCCCAGTTCGAACAAGTTCTTCAGTGATCAGCTCAGATCCTGTCTTATCCCACTACAATCATTAAAAAAATTCCTTTTAGCCACATAAGGACATTCAAATTACTATTTAAGAAGAAATTTTTTTTTGGTGTATAATGATCTAGCCTAAGTTAGCATAGAAGCAAGTAAAATAAAGATAAATGCTGTCTTCCCTATAAGATACAAACATACGTCTTTCTTTTTTCCAGCTGCTGATGCCATCTCTGCGGGTTGATTTTCTGAATGACCAAAAGTAATCACAGTTACTGTAATAACATTATCGCAGTAAGTTCATGCGTACCTCTTGAGTCCTGTCTTGACACAATCTCTTTCTCCCTCTTCTCCTTCCTGGAGTAATTTCTGAGGAACTCGGCAAATGCTGCATTGTTGTCCACAAGTTCAGAATAAGAGCCCACTTCAGTAATGGTCCCGTCTGCCATTACCACTATCTGGTCACACTGGGGCAGGAAACTAAGGCCATGGGTCACTAGGATACGAACCTAATGGAGGAATTGAAAGAAGGTAAATAATTTTGTTGTCTTATTTCATTCTTGACTATATCATTTAGCTAACTTTGTTTTTGAGTGCTCCTTCAGGGCCAATGACTTTGTCAAATATGTGTCTGCCCACATGTGCGTCTACGGCACTCAGAGGGTCGTCCAGTAGGTAGATGTCCGCATCTTGGTACACTGCACGTGCTAGACTAACACGCTGCTTCTGACCTCCGCTCAAATTAATGCCCTTCAGGAAAATAACCAGATAAATTACATGACAGGACAGATTGAAACTTAGTTTTTACTTTTTCTCCTATCTCTGTCATGTCTCCAGCTGGCAAGATCTTCAGATCTGGCTCCAGGGCACACCCTTCAATGGTACTGCTGTAATGGTACTCATTCCACACCTTACCAAACAGTACATTGTCCTTGAGAGTGGCATTTTGAATCCAAGCTTGCTGGGGCACGTACGCAACATTACCCTAAACATGCGCGCACACACACACACACACACACACACACACACACACACACACACACACAGAGGATCATAAGACACACCTACCACATACGAGAATCACACCTTGATTGTGATATGCCCTTCTAATTTCTCCATCTCCCCCAAGATAGCCTGGATGAGGGAGGACTTGCCAGCTCCCACCTGACCCACCACTGCCACCAGATGACCTGCACTCACCTTCATGTTCAGGCTGAACAAATAAACAATCGAATTGTAATGAGGGAAATATTTACAAGAAATTTTTGAAATTACCTAAGATTTCAAAAAAGTTTGAATCTAAAAAAATATGTCCCAATGAACTTCACTCTACAAGTTGCATTACTTTCTAATCTCACAACTTTTTAATATGAAGGTATTTTAATAATCCAATATTAAAATCAGATGGCTGATGTTGGCATGAGTATTCAATACAGGGAAACATTGTGAAAACAAAAAAAAATCTACTACAACCATTTAAGTAGTAGATGGCATTATATTCTATACTTATACCTAGAGAGTGTCATCACTTCTTTGGTCCATGAGAAACTGGCACCATCAACCTCAATGGAGTAACCTTCTTCACTTCCTAAGAGAAGAAAAAAATAAAGCACTTATTGATTTTAGCAGAAAGCAAAACAAAACAAAAGACAACAATGACAACAACATAACAACCAAGAACTCTTAACTTGATGATGGCTTTTCTGTCCATTCTATCTCATTAGGATCCAATTCTTCCAACTGCAAAAACTTGCCCAACCTCTTTATAGACACAGACACCTGAGAATAAAGTATTACATTTACTTCCATTACATTACAATTGAATAGCCACGCTCTATTGACCTGCACTAACTGAGAGACCAGGTTAGGAATCATTATGAGCGGGAAGCGAAGAATATTGAAGAGGGAAAGCGCTACAAATGCTTTGCTTGCAGTGAGCCTCTCTTCTGGATTGTTAGCATTTGCTAAACTGTATACACCAAATGTCACAAAACCAACCTACATATACATATATATATATACATAAACACAACTGCCATGAGTATCGCTAGATTTACTAAAATTTAGTCCTTCAATTTCTAATTTGCATGTAATGAATTCTTTAAGAGAATAGTATCCCTAATGGCTCAAAGTTAGTGAGAATAAACACTTTTTAGAGTGCTACGAGATAAGTAGCATTTTCATTTATGGCTATTTAACCACCACAATAATTATGAACAGCTAGGAAGTCCAACAGAGGAATTTATTCCCTAACAAAGTAGAATTAAAAATAATTAAAAAGTACTCACTTAACAAAAGTAAAACAAAACAAACAAAAATGGATCAGTAGGACAATAAAAAAATTAACTACTGAGTCACCAAATCATTAACTACTGGTACACAAACTGTATCTACACTGAGTCACCTGGTACACAAACTGTATCTACACACAGTTAAAATTTTGATGATGATTCACTCATTCCCAGCTGAAATAATTATAATAATAGAACATTTTTCATTAAGTTTTAATTAACATAATATTGGCTATTAGAAAGAGAAAATTTGAATTAAAAATTTTGCACTATAATTACAAAAATACACTTACAACTTGCACTAACCAGAAATGGAGTAAACTGCCACTGGAATGAAATCACAGTGTTGAACATGGCCAATCTCCTTAAGCCTAGCAACTCCCGCAAACGAATGTCTCCAATCAGTTTCTTGAAAGACAGTTCCCAAGCATAGAGTTTAATAACCTGTTACACAGTGACAGTAACTTGGGGAATGCAATTTAGAAAAACTTTCACGATTTTCATGTCATAATTATATTCATGATTTATCTTCGGATTAGCAAAAGAAGAATAGTATTCCTCACATCTGTTGTCTGCGTTGATGAATTACTCTAACTAATAAATTAAACTATAGGATATCATTGACCTCACTCATTTCTCTATTCATGAGCTATAAGCCTATTATAAATTACCCACCATTTACTGCCTTGTAAACTTACTTTAATACCGTTTAAAACTTCATTAACGAGCTTAATCCGGGAATCTTTATTCTTCATCTGCTTGGCTTGTAATTTCTTGGAAAAGCTAGCTAGCACTCCGCTAATGGGAACCATGACGACCATGACGGCAAAGCCAGCGAATATAGACGGACCCATGATGACATAGAGGAAGATGAGAGACATGATAATCTGGTAAGGTCCAGACCACACTATGTGGATATTAGACATGAGGTCCATGAATCTCTGGGCATCCACAGACATGAGATTCACTATCTCGCCAGTAGCACTGGTCTGACGAGATGAACTGGACAATCGCAGCGCCTGTAGAGGGTATATCAAACAAAATATTCGTAGTTCATCACCACAAAGTGGCCATGTTCTATATATCATCCTGGCAGAAGATATTTTACAGAAACTGGTCTTACTTTCTTGTAGACTGAAGTCACAATGGCTGACCTCATGTTCATCCCTACTGTGAAGTTGCGATGGAAGTACTGGTGGAGGAGAAGAGATCGAACTGCAGCCACCACAAACAAGAGGACAGCATAGAGGTAGCCATGCCAGTTAGGAGCAGACGCATCTTTGGTGAAGGAAATAAGGGAGCTGTGTAAAAGTAAATTATTGGGCTTGTTTGAATAGGTGTATATATAATATATATATGTATACCGAAGTAGAATTGGACTGACGAATGCCAAACTATCTGCCCACAACTTGAAAAATGCAGCCGCAAGAAAAGTGCTTTTGAAAGTCCTGAAAAGTGCCAGAACTAAAGAAGGATGCTTGCCGGAGATGTATTGTTTGGTCTTCTTCTTTACTATTGATACATCATCAATTAATATTTCTCCATCGCAGTTAACATCTGTTGCAGAAATAGTAGAAGAAAGTTTAGTCCATTGTTGTTCTTTAGATTTAGTTTTAAAGAAAGAGACATTAGAAGTCCTTCCTTCATTCTGACCATTTTCTTTCAATCTACATATGTATATGTTACAGACCTATTACAAACTTGGACTGTTTTAAAACGGGCCAGACCGTTTTAAAATGGGCCAGACCATTTTCAAACCTCAGACTCGTTTTAAAACAGGCCAGACCATTTTAAAACAGACCAGACCATTTTAAAACTGGCCAGACCACTGGCCAGACTATTTTAGAACAGGCTGGTCAAATTATTCAAACCATTTCGAAGGGTGTCAAACCCTTTTTAAAAGAATCAGATCATTAAAACGAGTCAGATAGTAAACCTGGCAAAAAACAAAAACAAACTGCTAAATGTAAATAGGGAAGTTGCCCAAGCAGACCCAAGACACAGAACTCTTGTGTGTTCATAAATTTTTTTTTTCTGAATAGAACTATTAAAAAAAAAAAATTGAAATAAAACACATAGTCTTTTAAAAAGTTTGTTAATCTAAACTTCACTAATCCAAGCAATTTGGGCATGCCAATCCACACTTGATTGTTTGTGCGTGCATCTGTTACTTGTCCATCTTCTTAAAAGAATGTAACTGAAAAGACCTCGCAATAAAATGAAAATTAAAAAAAAAAGCTCTCACACTCACAAATAACTAGTGCAGGAATGCAGAGTAGTCATACCATTATAATTATAGGAAAGGCTACAGTTTATCAATCTATTAGAGCATTAACGAAAGCTGAGTAAGGTGGGTCGCAGTCATCTAGGGTGAAAACCTATAAGATAGGCAAGGTCATTCAGTAGACATGGCTATGTTCTCATGGTCAGACAAAAAAGGAAAAAAAGACAGGTAAGTACACTAATTACAATGTGAGAAATGCATAAATATGTAATGAGTTTTTTCAAACCAAACATTTCACAAATTTGAACATGCTCTTGGTCCCACTAAAGCATTCACCCACACAGATACAAAGATCAACAAACAACAAGTTCAATGTTAATGAATTATGTTGCTCAGAGTAATCTCTTTTTCCAGCTAGCTCTGTGCACAACTGATTCATTACAAAAAGGTCACTAAAAATAAGGGGAAATATATTACATCTATGGAATTTTGAAAGGAGGGTTTATTTCTCTTTACCAACAATGGAGTGATATGATAAGGTCACTAAAAATAAGGGGAAATATATTACATCTATGGAATTTTGAAAGGAGGGTTTATTTCTCTTTACCAACAATGCAGTGATATGATCTAAATCAGGCTATTATGCCCATAACCACATTCTTTTATTAACATATTCAAACTATATTATAAATTACACAGGACACATTAAATTAAAGGAAAAATACATTTTCTCTTTTTACTCTATGTGTCATATTAGTATAATCATCTGAAGTCCTGCTTTTCTGGCTCACTTCCATCAGGAAAAAACAAACAAACTAAGAACAGAAACCTGCCTTGGTGTCTATGTCCTTGGGCTATAAAATAGTTGTAAACCAATAAGAATTGGTTTGTACTGCAATTCACAAACCCTCGCAACTTGGGCTTCACCCTCGTGTCTTGGGATTTGTAATCACATACAAACTCAATATTGGTTATAACCATTACACATAGTACTGGTAGCACAGTAGGGTATTCAATAATAATTTAGATCACGTTGAACCACTGTATCTGTTAAGACATACGTCAGTTAAAACAGTATGAGTGTGTCTAATTGTTTTAAACAGTCATTTAAAAGCTTCACAAAAAAATTAGAAACTGCAATGTATTTTCTGTAATTTTTTTAAATGTAAAGTACTTTACAGAGACAAAAAAATGTGTTTGTGTTATGCAGCTTGGTAAGGATTGTACAATAAACTTGATCATAAATTAGTCATACCCCCCCCCCCCATGATAGCAATAGTTATAGTCTTAGTGTTTGCTGTTAGCTCTTGCAACGTTTCATAGTTCTTTACAAATCTCAGTCACTAGTAATTAATGAAACACTGGTATATGATGCAGCAAGATGTAAGGACGCAAATGCATGTAAATTAAAGCTCCACGCATTGTGCACTTATTTCAGTTCAAATTCTAGGAACAGTGACATTGATGACAAGGCAGCATATTTGATTTAACGTCTGATCATCAAGATGTATGTGCCTGTGAGGGCAGGGGCAAGCTGTCGTCCCACGACAGTTGGCGTTCGAGTGCTAATTGGTGCGAACATTAACAACTGCCTGAACACTTCCCTTGCTCCCCTTAGAGAATTCTTCTCCCTTTCCAGTTTCTATCATTCATTAATCGGGTCAATAAAACATGCAAATGACTTATGTATTACATCTAGTCTCTTTTCCTTTAGGTTGGCTATCCTCCTGCAGGAGGCGTCTAGTTTTAATTAACAATATTATTGGCTGTAAGAACGAGAAAATTTGCTATTATTATAATTATTTCAGCCGAGAATGACTGAATCATTCATAGTTCTTTACAAATCTCAGTCACTAGTAATTAATGAAACACTGCTATATGATGCAGCAAGATGTAAAGGATGCAAATGCATGTAAGATGTGGTTAATTAGGCAGCATTGAGGCTTGACATGAACGTGTTTCCACACACAAATTTGACATTAGCTAGGCTTGCATCTGAAACTTTGGAACCACTAAAACATCTTATCTTTGAAATTTTTATTTACTGTTTTTTTAAGGTTGTTTATACGTCTATGACGTTTTCTCCCAGAGATTTCCTAATTACCCCATATGTTCCCCTCTTACAATTTGTGGGGAACTGGATTCAACAAACAATAGACTAATAATTTGTGCTCTTGTGTGCTCTTTAATACCAGAGTAGACTTTATATCTGGTTGCTAGTTAGGAGCCTGCCTGACTTTCAGGTGAGACTGTTCTTGGTTTTAATTGTACATCACCACTGTAAGACCAGCAGCATTTGTGGCTAGTTTAGAGCCAGGTTGTTTTAAAATGGGCTTGTAGTTTGAAAATGGTCTGTAACATAATGTTTATAATAATATATAATTTATTTTCTTCTAATTCATCTACTCACCTAGATTTCTTAAGTTCTTTTTCCCAATAAGTCTTGAAGCGACCGGCCACCACCTCAGATTTGTCTTTGTAGCAAAGATCAGCAAGGTCATCGTACACCAATGGGTGTCTCCAGCCCTGCCATATCTGTCTGTTTTGCCACCACCATGTGATACGAGACAGAAATGTGGCATCTTCCTCTGGACAAGGCAGACGCTGCATAAATAATTATACTCCTTGGAGTGAATGCATTAGCTCATCTTTTTTAAAGTAGTGAACATGATTATGGCTACATTGCTAACTTCTAACACACCAGCTCTTGCTTACAGCTTTAGTGTCATGAGGGACAAAGTCAGTTCTGCGTGGTTCTGATATCAGTACTAGTACCATCATCACTAGGAGCAAGACGTACTGCACACTGAAGGTGCCAAAATGAAATGGATCTGAAAATCCACCCTAAACAAACAACAACAACAACAACAACAAAAAAAAAAAAAGCATGAAAGAATAAAAAGATACTGTGTAAAACTAAATGTCACCTTTGCCCATTCAGAGATTGTATATTAATCGATAATCCCTTGTTTGCATGATAAGTTGTATTGAACACAGATTCCTGCATGTTCCATTATTATGAATGAATAAGTGCTGCAAACAATGGGATTGAACCCTATCATTAAAAAAAATAAAATAAAAAAAATAAAATAAAATAAAAAGACTTTTCAAGAAGCATTGAACCGTAAGAAGAGTACAACTCTATTTGGATTACACATTTGACCTCTTTGAACAGTTGCAATGAAATACATCAAATTTTTCCCTCTAATACATTTTTGTACAGAAATACCGGGATCTACTATACATCAAGCGTGGTGTCTGGATTAAAGAGGATTAGCTTTTAGGAACTTTACACACACGGTGCACATTTTAGAGAGTCTCTCTCTACTTCTCTCAACATGTCTTCTGTCTCCGCATTGGACGTACTAGTATTTGAATACATAGCTCTCCTCTTCCCTGATCGTAGACCAAGTGCCTCTGTATCAGCGAAATTACAGTGCTTTCAGCTCTCTTTCGGATATCCAACTCATGCCCAGTAATATTCTAGCGTAACTTCTACCACTAAGGTGTGGGACTCGTTCAGTCCTGGCGGGGGCACCAATGTAACCCCCCAGGCTACCTATGCCTGCATCCAGCTAGACAGTTGGTTGGTGCAGGCATAGGTAGCTTATGTGTGTGTACACAATTGGCGAGTGAGCAAACGCAAGATGCTACCAGGGGTACACAAAGTTTGAGCTAATAAAATAGTATATGACCAGGTGTGCATCATATTAATAACACTTACAATAGTGTGATGATCATAAAAACTTTCAGGTTTAACCTTGGAACATACCTAAATGTTAATACTTCTATTTATCATGCCATTAAAGGCTATAATTTGACTTGTGTGCCATCAAAAGAAAAATTTAGTTCTGACTTTACTGTGCCGTTAAAAGGTGAATAATTCTCAAATTTATTGTGGTAATAACAACTACTTGGATTTAATAAACTTGATGTGAGCAATTATAGAATTCAGGGCTTACTAGATGTATTTAACCATTTCACCGCTGAATTGTCAGCGAAATTAAAAAATTTTTTTTAACTTCGTCCTTAAAAATGTCTATAAGAGAAAAACAACAACAACTGCATGTATATCTGATACTAGACCGTCTGTAGCTAATTCAGAGTCCAGTATAACTACTCCATCCTCATGCAAATCTTCACAACTGCTTTGTCTTCTAAAGCTGTAGTCAAACGCCTGATTACTTCACAAAGCAACTCTCTTTGTTGTTGAATGACTTCTGCAGGCATAAACATCTTCTGTATCTTCTGGTTTACTAGATACACCATCTATAATACCAAAATGTAATCCAGGTCTACTACCTCAATAATTGACAGTCCGGTCGCCATTTTCAATACTCGGACTCCAAAGTTACCTCAAAGTTTGCGCTATAGCCTAGCCTTAGAGATAGCACCGCAAGGCATTCAAACATCACTAACTTACTAACTACTGAGCTAACTTCTGGAGGCTATAGCATTTGTGTGAGGCAACGCAGATGAGAATAAACAATGATTTTCCCGACACTACTTCAAAGTGCTGTATGGCGGCTACAGCAGTGAAAGGGTTAAGACAAATTTGTAGCTCATAGTAATTCTCTTCCTTACTTCATTAGTTCTAATGAAATGAATGCATGATTGTGAACAGAACTATAATTTGTGATTATATAAATACCTCTCACTTGCTTGTTAAAGCATTCCACTGTGATATTATATATATTATATATATTATATAGAGTAGGAATTGTCACAATTCTCCCTCACTTTCTATACATGTATATTTTGTTATGACTTTAAATCAATGTGTTAGTGTAATATCACTCACACGGTCCAAAGTACAAGAAAAGATGTCTATAGTTTTAGTTTAACAATGACACTATACCATTTTTTTAAAAGTATATACACATGCCAAGTCCTCCAACTGCCACGCCCACACTCACATGGTCCATTGCTGTGAGGATGTATGTCCTTAGTTTAATGGTGGCATAGATGAGCATGAGGAGCCAGAAGATGAGCAACAGACCTGAAGTACGTCTGCCCGCCTTCCTGTCTCGACTCAAATACAACAACACCAACACCTGTAACATGAAGTGGAAATGAGTATATATGTAGACACCAGATCTCTATTTAAAGGACTGTGAGTGGGTATTCTAAGTGCTTCTTTAACTTTATTAATGGGAGCTGCATAAAACTAAACCTGAATTATTCACGTTTCTCAGTAAGAACTAGTGAGCATACTTACACAGTTATACAGACATTCCTGAACTTTGAAGCAATAGAACACTTAACATGTTTAACACTGGGAGAGAAGAGAGGTGCATATATTGTTCTTATCAGCGAGCAAGTGAGCAAGACCCTCTGAGGTATATCAAGTGGAATTTTATATGTAAGCAGATCACTGATTATCACTTACATATGTCGAGGACAGGAACAATGGTGACACATACTGGAACGTCGCCACACCTCCAGATGTCTGACTTACATGAGCAGAATAAAACAAATCCAACAAGTTTAAGGCACACAAAGCAGAGACGGCAATCTATTAGACAATAATGTTCATTTGGTTCTTTAGATTGGAAGCATGTAATAGAATTGAGAAATGTATTACTACTGGAGCCCCTGTTTATATCATACTCATTCTATTACATTATTACAACAATAACTTTCTTCCCTCCTATATATATATATATATCTATATATTAATAGTACGGCGTGTAAGTTGCCCATTAAAAAATGAATGGGAAAAATCGCTGTTCAATTGAAATCCCACGGGGAAAGTGAAATAGCGCGTAACTAATTGAAATACCTCAGTAACTAAGTGGAAACTAAGTGAAATACCTCGGTAGCTAAGTGAAATAGTACGGGTAAGTGTGCACGCGTAGAGCATTAACCTTGGAAACGTACTGTTTGAGTAGTTTCTAGTAGGGGACAATGTGCAAGAGACTTTTTAAAAAGCTGGCCTACTATTAGCGAGTGATAGCACTGGTCTTCAGGATGTTTATATATATATATTATATATAATACTTATAGCACGAGTCAGAGTACAATATGGGAAAATATTTTACGAGCACGCAAAATATTTTCACGAGCTAAAGGCGAGTGAAAATGTGGCGTGAGAGTAAAATATCATTCCCATATTGTACGACGAGTGTGATAAGTGATTTATTGCTTCTTTGAAATTTTTCTCAACCGGTTACAATACAATTTTCATTGATTTTACTCGCTACGCGCGCGCTACAAGTAGCGTACAATATAAACCGTACAATATGGGAGAATACAGAACGCTCGCGTGATGCGGAAATATTCAAGTAAAAATATCAAAGCTGCAATAAATATATGTATATATATGTATGAGTAATAGCACTGGTAACCGTGCTATTACGTGCTATTGGATTAATAGCACAAGTAAAGATTGAAATAGCACGAGGTGAAGCCGAGTGTTATTTCAATTGCTTTACGAGTGCTATTGATCCCTAATAGCACAGGTTATCCGTTATAGACAGACACAGAGACTCAGAAGCAGGAGAGATAGACAAAGGAGGAGAAGGGACTCCATCACTCAAGAAGAAAGAGCTGAAGAAAGGAAAGGAGGGGGATAAGAAAAGCTGAGATAGTAAAGGGAAGGAAAAAAAAAAAAAAAAAAAAGCAAGGGAAACTGATGAAACCTTAACCAAGGATGATAACAATGAATGAATAAAATTAAATTAAAAAAAAAACAACAAACAAAAACAAAACAAAAAACTTGTGCTACTGCATTCTCACTTTACAATACATCAAGTGCCACTGTGTGGCAGAGTACTTGCTAGTATATCTAATATTCATTGCACCTTAATGGTAACAATTAAAAGTGCTGAATCAGCAAAACAAAATTCTCTCAGCTGCTATGGCTTCATAACTACTCAAAGATGCACTGTAATTCCACCTGGAATCAAGAAGTTGAGGGTTCATTTTTAACTTTTTGCAGTGCTGCAGTCAATTAAGAGTTGGACTCCTATGTAGCTGAGAGTAAACAACATTTGTTCCTCTTGCAATAGAGAGATTGCCTCTCTGCATCTTTGTTTCCATACTTTCTCAAGCAATATTATTGGCCAACGTGTATGCATACATAACATAATCGCTTGGCATTACTTTTATCATTTGAAAACTAATGATCTGTGTGAATACATGCTGTAACATCTCTAATTGCATGGGTAGCTAATATTGTACTTACTAATTTTACTCCATGAAGCAAATTGAACTTAATCCCAGCCTTGTAGCCACTGTAGCCTCCCAGAATGAGCACACCAGCTGCAACCCAGAAGAACATGAGGATACTGTACAAGATGGCCGTGTCTTCAAAACACAGGGAGAAGTCGACTTCGTCATGACAACTGCTCTGATTCTGATAGCAGGAAGATGTCCTCCACTTAATAACATAAAAAGAATAACTTTAAATTGTGCACTGCGGCTGCAAAACAAGTCGCCACGCACTAGAAACTGATATTTAGGGACGCAAAGCAGATCGAGGCGGTCCAACAGCCTCCATGCAGCAGACTCCTCCATTTCGCTAGTTACCATCTGGTAAAGGTCGCCACATAGGCTCATTACTCAAATGCATGTGTAATATTGGCAGCAATTCTAAAATGATCTAGAAATAATTAGTACAAAAATCTATGACACAGGAAAATAGCAATGTATATATATATATATGAAATAATTTGGCAGATCACAATTAATCAAAAGTAAATCATAAATAATGTAAATTAATGTTTGAATAAGCAATAGTCCATTGGGTCAAACCAAGCCAGCATCCTTAGCCATGCTATGGAACAATGAACTAGTATCTGCTAAAAGGTCCGCTGGCTTCGCATACTCTTCAACTCTTCCTTCTACCAAAACCATAATCCTGCAAGAAATGAAGCCATCACAACACAGAGCACATCATAAAACAATGAACTAATTCACACTTCCCTCTTCTTACAAGAGAAGAGTGCATAACTGCACAGTTACATTACATTATTATTTTTTGCATACAATTAAACATTTACTAGTAATCTTTATCTAATTTATAGAACATACGTAGAGTAAAATAATACCTATTAGATAATTTATAATGGTTCACCTGTCATAGTCCATGATGGTGTTGAGTCTGTGGGCAATGGTGATGACTGTGCAGTCTGCAAACTCTGTTCTGATGGTCTTCTGGATTAGGTCATCCGTCTCTAGATCCACAGCAGCTGTGGCCTCGTCCAATACTAAAATCTTAGTCTTGCGCAACAGAGCACGTGCAAGGCACACCAACTGTCTCTGGCCCATGCTCAAGTTCTCTCCTCCCTCTGTGACAATGTGCTGCAGGCCTTGCTGGAGACCTGACACAAAGTCACTCAGGTGGGCACTCTCTAGAGCCTTCCACAGCTCCTGGTCCTCGTAGTGCTCGAATGGATCCAGATTTAGCCTCAGAGAGCCAGAAAATAAAACTGGATCCTAATGAACAGTCATTGTAATAAATAAGATTTTATAAATTACACTTTACCTGAGGAATAATGGTCAGTCTAGACCGCAGGTCATCTAGTCCATAGTCAGAAATATTGACACCATCAATAATAATAGCTCCACCGGCTGACTCTATGATTCTAAATAAAGCCAGCGCCAGAGAAGACTTCCCAGCACCAGTGCGACCAACTATGCCAACCTGGTAAGAAAAAATATATCATAACTTACATTTTAAACTCATTCTCTTTCTACAAACCTTTGTGCCTTCATTTATAACAAGATTAATATCCTTCAAGACCAAATCCAAGCCTTCTCTGTACCTGGTGGAGTAACCATCAAACTCCACCTTCCCAGAGTGAGGCCAGCCAGTGTCTGGCCGACTAGATGGTATGACTGCAGCAGCCTCGGTAGGAGTTTCAGAATACTCCTTCAGTCTCTCAACTGATACTATATTAGTCTCCAATTCACTGGACATTCTGACTAGCCAGTTGAGAGTTTGAGTGACCGCCATGGCATAGCTGACAGAGAGACCCACGAGGCCCGGGCTGACGTGGAGGTTGAGAGTGTCTTGGTAGTTTCGCTGAATGACGGCAAAAAGAGCAGCAAATAATACAATCAAATTGCCCACAAACTCCAAACGAATGGCCAGCCACCTGTATTAGAGAGAACTCGAGTAACTGAAAGCAATCTTAAGTCATAGTCAAGCCACCAAACCTGTTCGCACAGATGCTAGGATAGTAGGCTATTTGATTGTAATCCACTCGTCTCTCGCTCTCCAATATGAATCTCTTCTGCTGCTTGTAGGCACGGATACTGGCCACACCCAACAGGGTTTCCTGGAAGTGGGAGTAGATTGGAGACCTAGTGATGGACTCCAGACGCTTCAGCTGCCGTGAGGTGGCCACGTAGAACCTCTGCAAGTCATACAAGAAGAAAGCATTAATGCCTGCTCATTATATTCCAATCTCAAATACAAACTTTAATTTATTGGCTGAAATATGGCTCCTTTCATTGCTGCTACTTATTTATTATATTTTAAAAAATTATTACAGTAATTAGTTGTATACAGTCTTTCATGTATGTATAGACATACATACCTGTATAGACATACATACATGTATAGACATATATACATACATGCACACATACATGCACACACACACATACATGCACACACACACATACATGCACACACATACACACACATACATGCACACACACATACATGCACACACATGCACACACACACATACACACACATACATGCACACACACATACATGCACACACATGCACACACACACATACATGCACATACATGCACATACATGCACACACATACATACATGCACACACATACATACATGCACACACATACATACATGCACACACATACATACATGCTCAGCAAACAAATCACGATGGGCTAACAACTGTCTTACAAAACTTCTCTGATGATGTGCAACTTCTCACCTGCACCAGAGCATAGAGAACACCCACTGGAACTACAACGATCAAGAAAGTGGGCGTGGCAATGATGATGGCGAGGATCGTAGTCACGATACTGTACAAACAGTTGAGAAAGCCCCCAAACGCGCGCGGAAGAATCTCGTCCACGATGTTGATGTCCTTGGAAAACCTGTTGAGGATACGGCCAAGAGGCGTGGTGTCGAAGAAAGACATCGGAGACCGGAGGATGTTTGAGAGGACACTTTTGTGCAGTCCCTTGGAGGCAAAGAAGCCGGCAAATGCAATGGAAATACCCGCCATCATCACGGACAAAGCTTGGAATACACCAAATACTGCATATATACCCAAATAGCAACCTCTGCAGAGGAGAGAGAGAGACACACATATTAGGCAAGCATGTTTCACTTAGCACCCACACAATCATTCAAATGAACTGTAAATTCTAGCATAGCAGCTGCATTTCACTGAGCTCTGTGAGAGTACCATAAAAAAATAAAAAAAATAAAAAAATCAAGTCCTAAACTGGACAGGTCCAAGAGACTTCACCTAGAACTTAGATGTTTGTGTGTTTGTGTTAATCATGTATGCATACCTCTGGTGTGTATTATGAGTCCATTCTTTTGTCAGACTTGTCTGCAGGGCCACCCTGTAGTCAGGTATCACCTTTTTTCCTTAACTTGTTTACTGTTAGGCATGTGACTCTGGTAGTTATATATGCACTCATCTCTTTTTTACTGTCAGTTCTTATTCAAGTTTTGAAAAAGTCGTTCTTGAGTCTCTCTCTCTCTAGCTAGCATCCAGTGTGTTAGCTAGTAAGGTGGCAAGTGGAGGAAATAGTAATTCTTATCTGGCAGGAGTACAGGGACTTAATCACCCTGGTGTCAACTGACAATCTCTGCGCCAGCCACCCCTCCATAATTTGGTCCTTCGAGCCGGATTTGTACCTGCTGTTGAAGTATTCGATTCTCTCAGAACTCTATTCGTGATTTGTCTACTGTTCGTTTTTTTTTCAACTACCTTCACTTCTCATTTTGAAAGTCTATTTTTTCGATGGATGGTACTGCTACTGCGCTTTCACCTGAAGACAGTCTCAGGACAGCTCAAGAATCTGAAGTGCGCTACCAGTTGATGTATAAAAATCTTCAGCGTGAAACAAGCGAACTTCTGTCCCTTCCAGTTACTGAACTGTTGGGAGTAGATATAGAACAGCACCTGTCAGAAGCAACCAATTTGCATGGCAGCTATGCCACAACCTCAGTCCTCATCAGTGAACTCATGGTGAAGTTAAAAACAAGAGACGCAGAAAGTATTGAAGATGGCATGTTTACCTGTAAGAAGAAAATTAAGAAACACAAGGATGAACTTACAAGACTGCGTGCCATAAAAGATGCCTACAAAGGCTCTCTTAGTATGAAGAGACTCATCGGACAACTTTCTAGTGTTGATAATCTGACAGGACCTGCCTGTCAGTCAGACATACAAGCACTCAGAAAGTATGTTGTTGGATTCGGATCTGATCTCCTGTCCTTGCGCTGCCCTGATGTCCAGAGCATCTATGATGAGGTGATTCATCTCTCTGCCGCTATCTTTGAACGAAGTGAGAAACAGCTCTTGGACGCAATGTCCACTGCTTCCACTTCTACTGACGCCGAATCCACAACTGCTCCTACTAGAAGAAAGCTCAAGGAATTACCTTTGCCTACCTATTCCGGTGATCTTGCTGAATGGAGGTCATTTTTGCGCCTCTTCCTTGAGGCCATGGAAGACTCCTTTACTGACAATGAGAAACTCTCATATCTCAAGGATTGTCTCAAAGACAGAGAAGCTCTAGAGATTGTTCAGCAAGCTATCATCAATGGAGACAGCTTCGCTAAAGTAGAAGAATCCTTGAAGTTGTTGTTAGATCGACCCCGAGAAGTTTTTCTACAAGCTTTAAATCTCATCTATAAAGGTGGTAATATTGATTATGATTGCTCTGGTCTATCTACTCTCGTGAATGACTTCCGCAAGGTGTACAACACTCTTCAACGGTATGGAGACCAGACTATGGCTCAAGTACTCACTGCTACAGCTGAACTACGGATGACTGATACTCTTCGGAAAGAGTGGATTCTTCACCAAGAGGATCCGCATACCATCTCGCAGTTTGAGGAGCTCTTAACATTTGCGGACACTCGTTGCAAACTGCTCACTGCTACTACTAGCAAGGTTTCGGCCTCGGTGAAGCAACCCAAACCAATAAGCCAGCACAAGAAGAACGTCCTGCAAGTTCAACGTACCACTGTGTCAGATAAGTGTCTTTATTGTCAGTTACCTCATGTTATTTATGTGTGCTCAGACTTCAAGAAGCTGTCAGTTTCGGCTCGCAAAGAGCAAGCTAGACGCAAGGGTCTCTGTTTCAACTGTCTGTGTAAAGGCCACACAATCAATCATTGTACCAGCAAGAATAGATGCAAGCAGTGTGAAGCCAAGCACCATACCCTCCTTCATCAGGATTCTACTTCTGCAATAGAACAGAGCACCACTGAGCCACCTCCTGCAGCCACCACTGTCGCTTCTGCTACACATCCTCCTACCTCTCGTGCTATGTGTCTACCGAGAACTGTCCTTGCCTTGGCGTCCTCTGGGAGCTATGCCAGACGATGTAGAGCTCAACTGGACACGGGAGCCATGCTGTCTTTGGTAACTCGCAGACTAGCCTATGCTCTCCATGCCAAGAAGATCAAGGGAACAGCTATTACGATTTCAGGTATTGGAGGAGAGCAGTACAGCACTTCTGAAGTTGAAATTCGCCTTCAAGTTTTACACTCGGATGAATACATTGATGTTCGTGCCAGTGTGGTGGATTCAATCCCTACCTGCTCTACCTCAAGAAGGTTTGATGGTTGCAAGCACATTCCTGCATTCAAGGACTTGCACCTCTCTGATCCAGGATATTCACCTGGATCACAGCTCGATATGTTGTTGGGTATTTCTCATTGTAACGTGTGCTCACTGCCCAATGTTATAGTTTCTGCAGATAAATCATTTAGAGCAGAGGAGACCATCTTTGGTTGGGCTGTTGGGGGAAGTTCTCCGGTTGCCACGGGGGGAGCTTCTTCCACTTGTCTGAAGATGATCACTTACCATGATGACATTTCGGAGCAACTCCAGCGATTCTGGTCACTAGAAGAAGTTCCAGGAGAGCCCACTCTTTACACAGACGAAGAGAAAGCAGCTGTCACACACTTCCAGGATACCCACAAGCGAAGCCCTAATGGAAGGTACATTGTTGGTCTTCCAAGAAGAGAACCACGTTTGGAACTCGGAAGATCCAGGCACACTGCTCTTCGACGATACAAGCAGAATGAGCGAGCCCTCAAGAGCAAGGGACGTTGGGATTCCTTTCATCAAGGAATAGAAGAGTACCTTCAGTTGGGTCATGCTGAGAAGGTTCCCCAGCAAGACTTGGACAAGCCATCAGCAGACATCTTCTATTTACCAATGCACGGAGTCGTGAAGGATTCCACTACAACCAAGCTTCGTATAGTTTTCGATGGGTCAGCGAAGACAACGTCAGGATACTCACTTAACGATATCCTGCTATCAGGCCCATCATTGTATCCATTGCTGTCTACTGTACTCACCAAGTTCAGGAGACATAGAATTGGCATGGTAAGCGACATCTCCAAGATGTTTCGTGAAGTGGCCTTGCTTCCAGAAGAGTATGACCTGCATAGATTTCTCCACCGTGATGAGACTGGAGAGATTGTCGATTTTCGTATGAACCGCTTGACCTTTGGTGTGACTACTTCTCCTTATCTGGCCACACAGGTTCTTAGGCAGCTTGCACAAGATCACCGTGAAGAATATCCGAACGCTTCAGCCATTGTACCCACGAACTTCTATGTGGACGATTGCCTTGTTGGAGCTGACACTCTCCCGGAAGCCATTGGACTGAGAAATGAACTGAACGCTCTGTTTAGCAGAGCTGGAATGACTCTCCGTAAATGGAGATCGAACTCCATGGATCTCCTCCAGACTATCCCAGACTCCCTCAAGGAACAAGGAAGTCTTGACATTTGTTTGTCTCCAGCAGAGCATGGAAAGGCTCTAGGACTGCGCTGGAATTCTGTCGACGACACTCTATCTGTCTCTGTTCCCACTCTGCCATTGGACTCTCTGGCGACCAAGAGGTCTGTGTGCTCTGCCATTGCTAGGACATTCGATGTGATGGGATGGTATACTCCAGCCATTTTACCAGCGAAACTGCTTCTTCAAGAGTTATGGAATTACCAGTTGGCATGGGATGATCCACTTCCAGATGATCTTCAGCATCGGTGGAGATGTTGGGCTGCCGATCTTGACCGACTCAATCAACACACCATTCCACGTTATACCGGTTGCTCTACTGAGAAGATCAGACACAGATCCTTACATGGATTCAGTGATGCATCCTCCAAGGCATATGGGTGTGTCATCTATCTGAGGATTGTGCTGGAGAATACGAAGACTCTCGCCTTCCTCATTACTGCCAAGAGTAAGGTTGCACCCCTCAAGGTTCAAACAATCCCTAGATTAGAGCTCTGTGGGGCTCTCTTGCTTTCTAACTTGTTGTCTAGAATTTCTGTTGATTTAGAGATTCCTGAAGACTCTGTGTATGCGTGGACAGACTCGTCAGTTGTCTTAGGCTGGCTACGCACTCCTGCCTACAGACTCAAGGTCTTTGTGGCACACAGAGTCTCCCGAATAGTTGAAACTGTTCCTGCCCAGCATTGGAGATATGTCCACACTACCTCCAATCCTCCGATCTTGCCTCCAGAGGAGTTTTGGCTTCTGAACTCTTAGTGAACAGACTGTGGTGGGATGGCCCACCTTGGTTGACGGCGGCACCCGCAGATTGGCCTAGTCGACCAGACTTGGACAAGTCAGAGCTGCCGGACATTAAACCTGCAGTTTGCTTAGCAGTTCCACCACAGAATGAGTTTGGTGTTTCATGTTCTAATTTTTTCAAACTTTGTAGGATCACTGCATGGGTGCTAAGATTCTTGAGAAGAGCAAGAGGTGACAGAAAGATCACGGATCTGCCCAACCTAACAGCACATGAGTTGACTGCTGCTAAGACCAAGCTCCTGAAAGTCAGCCAACATCACACATATCCAGATGTATTCGAAGAACTGAAGAAGCGAGGACATCTTGCGGTCAAGCATCCATACTCCAACCTTGCTTTGTTTGTGGATCAGCAAGGATTGCTGCGAGTTGGTGGAAGACTCCAGAAATCTGGATTGGCTGATGATGTTATTCATCCCATTTTTTTGTCCACCCGTTCACATATAGTGAGACTTTTGGTTACTAATGAACATGTTGTTTCTCTTCACTCAGGTCCCTCTACGGTTCTGGCGAGATTGACTTCAACATATCACATTCCAAGAGTAAAGAACTTGCTCAAGCATATCAGCAGGATATGTGTCTCCTGCCAACGGACATATGCCCGAACCTCACAGCAGCTCATGGGAGAACTACCTGCTGCTAGAGTACGCCCTGCTAGGCCATTTTCAGTCGTAGGATTGGACTTCGCAGGTCCAGTGACATATAAGGAAGGCAACCTTCGGAAACCTACCCTGAAGAAAGGCTATCTGCATCTACGTATGCTTCGTGGTCAAGGCTGTCCATCTTGATCTAGTTGCCGACCTGTCAACAGATGCCTTCCTGGCATCTCTTCGACGTTTTGTTGCTCTACATGGAGCTCCATCTGACTTGTATAGTGACAATGGCTCCAATTTTCGAGGAGCAGATCTGGAGCTCCAGAGAATCTTCACCCTGCTCGAGTCAACCTCCACTCAAGATCGCCTGCAGAACTGGGCTTTCACCAGGAGTTGTCGATGGCATAACTCTCCCAGTAGAGCACCACACTTCGGTGGTCTTTGGGAATCTGCTGTAAAGGTTATGAAGAGGCTACTGAAGAAGGTTTTTGGAGAACAAGTATTACGAGTGGACGAGTTGCAAACCTTTTTGTTCGAAGCTGCAGCAGTTATGAATAGCAGACCATTAGCACCAGTGGATGCACACTCTAGTGATGGGACAATCCCTCTCACTCCAGGACACTTCCTCACAGGAGGACCTCTGACTGCTCTTCCGAGTGAGCCTGATCCCGTCAAGACATATACGTACAGCAGAAGATGAAGTTATCTCCAGAGGCTAACTGTTGATCTCTGGAGGCGATGGCAGAAAGAGTATCTTTTACTACTTCAGAAACGAGCAAAATGGAGAGATCCAAGTTCTAGTGTTTCCGTAGGAGATGTGGTATTGCTGAAAGATGAGGATACCTTTCAGAGAACTTGGCCATTGGCCAGAGTAACAGCTACTTATCCCGGCACAGATGGATATGTGAGGGCTGTCGATGTCAAGATAAACAAGAAGATTTACAGGCGACCAATACACAAACTTGTTAGAATACTCGGGGAAAATCAAGGATCTCCCCTTGGGGGGGAGTATGGACAGGTCCAAGAGACTTCACCTAGAACTTAGATGTTTGTGTGTTTGTGTTAATCATGTATGCATACCTCTGGTGTGTGTTATGAGTCCATTCTTTTGTCAGACTTGTCTGCAGGGCCACCCTGTAGTCAGGTATCACCTTTTTTCCTTAACTTGTTTACTGTTAGGCATGTGACTCTGGTAGTTATATATGCACTCATCTCTTTTTTACTGTCAGTTCTTATTCAAGTTTTGAAAAAGTCGTTCTTGAGTCTCTCTCTCTCTAGCTAGCATCCAGTGTGTTAGCTAGTAAGGTGGCAAGTGGAGGAAATAGTAATTCTTATCTGGTAGGAGTACAGGGACTTAATCACCCTGGTGTCAACTGACAATCTCTGCGCCAGCCACCCCTCCATAAACAATAAAAAGTGATTCTTGTATTATTTTCTGTAGCTGCTTTAACTACCAAAAAATAATGTAAAAATTTAAATAACGAAAAGTTAAAAAAAAAAGCACACTGTTAATTAACAATTTTGTGGCATGGAAACAGAGATTGTTCACGGCATGAGAACGCATCAAATGTTCATATCTTGTTACATCACCATGAACTCACTAGCGAATAATAGCACGGCTGTTAAATCCGTTGTACGCTTGCTCAATATTATAACACACCAATTAACGCTATTGCATAAACATGTACATTTATTCCTACCATATATGCCACTAAAAAACAAAACAAAAAACAACAAAACAACAACAACAACAAAAAACAACAACAACAACAACAAACCAACTTATTCTGCTGGGAATGAAGAATAAAAGTTCAGGTGCCAGCTTATTAATTTTATGCTTTTCTCACCAAAGCATTAACACTTGGCATGATATACTATGGGACAACCCTTACCATGTAGGATAACATCACACTGTAAGTATACATGCATAATGTACAGCCTCAATTTCTGATATGGTCGATTCTAAAAAAATAATAATCTAGTTAATGAATACAGGAGGCAACAGTCTGACCCTAATTAAGAGGCATGAAAATGTGGTAAACAATCAATAATAACAACAACAGATTAAGAAATGTACTCAGCCATAGTCTGATTGAATCAGTATATTCCTATACACACTTGGTAAGGTGTCACTACACACAATACACAGTATTAGCGGCTCACAAGTTGGTGCTATTCCTGCCATCACATCCCGTAGATGGTGTGAAGTTGCCGCGGTCCCGAAAGATCCGCTCCTCCGAGTTGCTCCAGGCTGCCAACCAGAAGTTGCTACCGACTTGGAAGACGCTGATGAACCCATAGAACAGCAACGTGCATATGGCCATCGGCCAGGTGCACGCCCGGCAGTAGGCCAGCAATATGGAGAAATGGACACTCCCCGTCTGAACCAACTCTTCTGTAATCAAATCAGTGCCACGACGCTTCTTGGATTTGTTAACCTACCCAAAACAAGAAAAATAAACAAAAAATACAGCACTGCACAAGTGAATGCACATAGCTCATCATACTCTATTTACGAAGGAGCAACAAACAACAATAAAAAAAAATAAATAAATAAATAAAAAAATAATAAAAAAAAAAGCAAAAAAAAAAAAAAGCAGGGTTTCACGTAGGATTTTTCGCTGGGATGGGAGGTACTTGGACACACCCAGTTTTAAACCCATATTAGTTTTATGCACATGCCTGTATGGATACTTCACCGGTGATCAATGTTCGGTCCATTTTGCCATCTCGTAGAACTCAACTTTATCTAATTAACTATATTAACATTGACCCCATAAATGCAAGCAAGAAACTACAATGTCTAGCCCATATGCCTGGTGCTGTACATGAAGCCATACAATGAAAATCACACTAAAGAAATAGTTACCTCTTCAGATTTACTTTCAGTTGCAGTATTAGAACTCTCTGCTGGATCCTTCACTGTGTAACCATAGTAACATACATACACCTCATAATTATACCTGCATCCACTAGAGAATTACCTGACTCTTGTCTTTCTGCTTTCTCCCTTTTCTCTTCTTCTCTCTCCTTGCTGGCATAGTTCCTGAGGAACTCTGCAAATGCTGCATTGTTGTCCACAAGTTCAGAATAAGAGCCCACTTCAGTAATGGTCCCGTCTGCCATTACCACTATCTGGTCACACTGGGGCAGGAAACTAAGGCCATGGGTCACTAGGATACGAACCTAATAGAGAAACATAAAATATATATAGCCAATTTTTAAAACTGATATCTCGAGACAGCAGGTATATACTATAGTATTGACTACCAAGTGTGCCCAAAACTATCTAGCCTACATTATCCTGATCACCCTGCTCCATTGTTTATGTATTGCTTGTGGAACTCGTTATAGTTTACTCTATTGAGTTCACAGTGTGACACGGTCCTAGTCTTTTTCTGTGTGTTGGGTTAGGAACTGAACTCCAATCTCATTATTTAGTAGTCAGGATACCCACGGGCACAGCAGGCAAAATCACGTGGTGAAAGTTGTTGCCCCAGTACAACTATTAAGTGCTTCGTAATATACATATATAGGTACAGTAGACTAACAATGTTGTAAAGCTACTTTGCCCACAATGACTGATGATTAGCAGCTCATGCACCCTCAATAACACTTAAACAACCAGCTCGGCAAGTAATGGCTATAACCACAAACTGCATAAACAACTCGCACCTGACATGCTTAACTGTTTAAGAACCCATATTAAGTTCACAGCTGTGGAAGTGCTACTTTACATTTAGCACATGAAATAATAGTTAACGAGTGCAGGTGTTTCACAAAAAAAAAAAGTATGTAATATTGCATAATTTCGTCCCACCTTGTTCTTGAGCACTCCCTTTGGGCCAATGACTTTGTCAAATATGTGTCTGCCCACATGTGCGTCTACGGCACTCAGAGGGTCGTCCAGTAGGTAGATGTCCGCATCTTGGTACACTGCACGTGCTAGACTAACACGCTGCTTCTGACCTCCGCTCAAATTAATGCCCTTCAGGAAAATAACCAGATAAATTACATGACAGGACAGATTGAAACTTAGTTTTTACTTTTTCTCCTATCTCTGTCATGTCTCCAGCTGGCAAGATCTTCAGATCTGGCTCCAGGGCACACCCTTCAATGGTACTGCTGTAATGGTACTCATTCCACACCTTACCAAACAGTACATTGTCCTTGAGAGTAGCATTTTGAATCCAAGCTTGCTGGGGCACGTACGCAACATTACCCTAAACACAGATTTAGAGGCTGGCAAGGTACATCTAAATGCCTGCACAAATAGATACCTTCAGCACAATGTGGCCATTTTGTTTCTCCATCTCTCCCAAGATAGCCTGGATGAGGGAGGACTTGCCAGCTCCCACCTGACCCACCACTGCCACCAGATGACCTGGACTCACCTTCATGTTCAGACTAAAGGAGAAAAAAAAAATTAAATCAATAATAATCTGAGTTTATAATAGTATAAAAAGTAGCGGGGTGAATAACTTTCTCTTCCTCTATTTCTTGTATCAAACCTGCTTTGGGGTATTATAAAATAATAGTTAATGAAGTCAGGTTTGCTTATATTTCCCCTAGAGCAATCGTATGTATATTATATGATAAATAATACATTACATACTTGGAAAGACTTGTAGCATCTTTGCTCCATGTAAAATTAGCTTCCTTCACCTCCACAGAATATCCGCCTTCACCTTCATTCCCTAATACAAATACATATACAACAATATTACAAATTAGAACTAACTGCTACCAACAACTGCATGAGATGGCACAAATGACTGTGCAAGCTGCCATCTTGAAGATCCAGCAAGCACAGTTGCACTCTTAGCTAAGACAGATCATACTTGATTGGGGTTCCTCCGTCCATTCAATCTCATTGGAATCCAATTCTTCCAGCTGCAAGAACTTGCTCAGCCTCTTCACAGAGACGGAAGTCTGAATCGAGGACGAATACACGACATAAATAATCTAAATGGTCCACACAACGGGAGCAAATGACCCGCCCACTCACCTGCACAAGGAGCGACACAATCATCGGGAGTATAATGAGAGGGAAGCGGAGAATGTTGAAGAGAGAAATGGCTACGAACGCCTTGCTGGCTGTCAATCTCTCATTCGGGTTATTGGCATTCACAAGAACATACACTCCAAAAGTTGCAAATGCCACCTAGAGATAATCATCGTTTCAGACTCAGTTAATGTAAAAAAAAAAAAAAAAATCAAGAGCAGCGTTCACACATTTGCATGAGCCACTAATAATCCACTGAAGGACACATCCACACAGGATCAAAACACTCACCAGGAAGGGAGCAAACTGCCACTGAAAGGAAATGATGGTGTTCAATATTGACAGCTTCATCAGACCACGTAGCTCAACCAAACGTATGTCATCAATCAGCTTCTTGAAGGACAGCTCCCAGGCATACAGCTTGATCACCTACAGCACACACACACACACACACACACACACACACACACACACACACACACACATGCTAAGCGTCACAAACAAGCAGCATTATTTCAACACCTACTTACCTTAATGCCATTGAGCACCTCGTTCACCAGTTTGATCCTGCTGTCTTTGTTTCCCATCATCTTTGCTTGAAACTTCCTGGACACACTTGCCAGCACCGCGCTCACCGGCATCATCACGATCATTAGGAAGAAGCCGGCAAAGATGGACGGCCCCACGACGTAGTACAGGAAGATGAGGGACATTATGATCTGGTACGGACCTGACCAGACCACCTGCACGTACAGCATGAGGTCCATGAACCGCTGGGCATCCACTGACATGAGGTTGACTATTTCACCAGTGGTACTGGTTTGACGAGATGAACTGGACAGACGGAGAGACTGCAAGAAAAAATATATATAAGTTTAAATTGAATGATATTTTCAGAACTCTTCGAGTAGCATCAGTGGATGCATTCCTTCTGTGCATGAACAATGAACTACTTCACCATTTGTCAAAGGAGCATTGCCTAAGCACATCCAAACCCAAACTAAAGAAGTCGGACTAGACTATTCTAAAAAAAAAAGTGGTGACAAAAAAAATGTTTATTTTAATTTTATGGGCTTTGTAACAGCCGCCAACAATCTAAAAAAAATAAATAAAATAAAAGCAGTGCACTTCAAAACCCATTGACACCAACTAGTAACTCCATACCTTCTTGTAGACAGCAGCCACAATGGCCGACCTCATGTTCATCCCTACGATGAAGCTACGATGGAAGTACTGGTGGAGGAGAAGAGACTGGACCACAGCCACCACAAACAAGAGGACAGCATAGAGGTAGCCATGCCAGCTAGGAGCAGACGTGTCCGTAGTGAAGGAAATGAGAGACCTGCACGTGTGTATGCACACGTGTGTGCATCAGTACGTATGTGTGACGGTATAGTGGCATGTACGTGGTACGAGCAGAGAAAAACAGATGAAAAGACAAACTTGAGGAGGAAGCTTACTCGAGTGCTTTGAATTTGAAATCTTCAACACACTTCTCTCACACACATACAATGAGCACACATGCAAGCACACACACAAACAAATAAATACAAGCACACACACACATATGAGCACACACACATATGACACACACACACACACACACACACACACACACACACACACATGCACATATATGAGCACACACACAAACACACCACTTACTTAAGCAGCAAAATGCCCACAAAGGACAACGTGTCTTGGGTAAACTTGAAGAAACCAGCAGCCAGGAGTGGAGCCTTGAAAGTATTTAAAAGAGACCAAACTAAAGAAGGACCTTCATTCTTCGAGCAACATCTTCCTTTTTTAACAGCCACTTCTTCATCTATCAACAGATCACCATCACCCTCAGGGTCGCCATCATCAGTGGCAGCGGTCGCTGACAGTTTGGTCCACTTCATTTTACCAGTAGATTTCAGAGTTTTAGATTTGATTTTCCCATTACTATTACTGTCCTCAGTGTTTCTTCCCTCCCCAAACACAATGCTAAGAGAGAAATAGCCACAAACAAAAATAAACAAAACAAGAACAAAAACAAAACAAAAAACAACAACAACAAAAAAAAAAGACTCTCACCCTGCCTTCTTGAGCTCCTTGTCCCAGTTCACCTTGAAGCGACTGGCCACCACCTCAGATTTGTCTTTGTAGCAAAGGTCAGCAAGGTCATCGTACACCAGTGGGTGTCTCCAGCCCTGCCACATCTGTCTGTTTTGCCACCACCATGTGATACGAGACAGAAATGTGGCATCTTCCTCTGGACAGGGAACTCTCTGCAACCATTCAATACATAAGATTTGTCCTTGCTCTTCTGTACAGGAGATAGTAATATCTCCAATGGACTCACGTCATCCTTGTCATGAGGGACAAAGTCAGTTCTGCGTGGTTCTGGTATCAGTACTAGTACCATCATCACTAGGAACAAGACGTACTGCACACTGAAGGTGCCAAAACGAAATGGATCCACAATACCATTCTGCAATGTAACACAACATGAACAAGTAGAGCCTGTGCCAAATCCATCAAATAAGGGGGGGGGGGGGGGGGGGGGGGGGGGGGGGGAGAAGGGGGTGACTAAGAGAGAAAAGAAGGGGGAGAAAAGAAGGGGAGGAAAAAAATTAAAGAAAAAAATAAAAAAAATAAATAAAAAAAATATTAAAAAAGACATAAGGTTCAACTGCATACTGGCCAGTAATATTTAAAAATTCTAACCTTCAGGATCTTCAGACACTCAAGTGAAGCAGGATCAACCAAACAACAATATGGTTGGTATGTTAAATACTCTTCCTGACACAATGCCCATGCTCATTGAGCACACCTGTATTCTGTATTCTTAATTATACACATTCCCAACTGCCACGCCCACACTCACATGGTCCATTGCTGTGAGGATGTATGTCCTTAGTTTAATGGTGGCATAGATGAGCATGAGGAGCCAGAAGATGAGCAACAGACCTGAAGTACGTCTGCCCGCCTTCCTGTCTCGACTCAAATACAACAACACCAACACCTGTAACATGAAGTGGAAATGAGTATATAGACACCAAATCTCTATTTAAAGGACTGTGAGTGGGTATTCTAAGTGCTTCTTTAACTTTATTAATGGGAGCTGCATAAAACTAAACCTGAATTATTCACGTTTCTCAGTAAGAACTAGTGAGCATACTTACACAGTTATACAGACATTCCTGAACTTTGAAGCAATAGAACACTTAACATGTTTAACACTGGGAGAGACGAGAGGTGCATATATTGTTCTTATCAGCGAGCAAGTGAGCAAGACCCTCTGAGGTATATCAAGTGGAATTCTATATGTAAGCAGATCACTGATTATCACTTACATATGTCGAGGACAGGAACAATGGTGACACATACTGGAACGTCGCCACACCTCCAGATGTCTGACTTACATGAGCAGAATAAAACAAATCCAACAAGTTTAAGGCACACAAAGCAGAGACGGCAATCTATTAGACAATAATGTTCATTTGGTTCTTTAGATTGGAAGCATGTAATAGAATTGAGAAATGTATTACTACTGGAGCCCCTGTTTATATCATACTCATTCTATTACATTATTACAACAATAACTTTCTTCCCTCCTATATATATATATATATATATATATTAATAGTACAGCATGTAAGTTGCCCATTCAAAAATGAATGGGAAAAATCGCTGTTCAATTGAAATCCCACGGGGAAAGTGAAATAGCGCGTAACTAATTGAAATACCTCAGTAACTAAGTGGAAACTAAGTGAAATACCTCGGTAGCTAAGTGAAATAGTACGGGTAAGTGTGCACGCATAGAGCGTTAACCTTGGAAACGTACAGTTTGAGTAGTTTCTAGTAGGGGACAATATGCAAGAGACTTTTTAAAAAGCTGGCCTACTATTAGCGAGTGATAGCACGGATAACCTGTGCTATTAGGGATCAATAGCACTCGTAAAGCAATTGAAATAACACTCGGCTTCGCCTCATGCTATTTCAATCTTTACTTGTGCTATTAATCCAATAGCACATAATAGCACGGTTACCCATGCTATTACTCATACATATATATATATATATATATATATATATATAAACATCCTGAAGACCAGTATTATCCCATGGCCATATAAAACATCACATAACAAACTAATAATATTACATACTTGTTTCACAAGTAGAAAAATGATAGTTCATGTTACACTAAGAAACTTATAGCTCTATTTTAGAGATTTCATACAAAAACAACAACAACAACAACAACAACAACAACAACAACAACAACACTTGCACATGTTGCAAATTTCAACAGTATGACCCAACGTACTCTTACTATAAATAGCTTGGTCCTTGTTGTTATCATTTTCAACAACTAGTTGATTGATGGTAAAGTTGGATGCAACCTCTCAAGCAGAATATATTCACTTTATCGCGATAATTCAAGTTAATGTCATACCGCCTGTTATTATCGAATATCGCCCAGCTCTACTCTGAAGTATCTCAGATAACAAATAGTAGCTGCCTGGTATAGAAATTAATTTTAATCTTCCTACATAATTTGGTGATTTTGTGTCCCAAACCTAGCATCTGCAAGCCAACATGCGGTGCCTGCTGTGTCTGCTGGACTTCTTGGTCTTGTGGTGCCTGCCATGACGGTGGCGGACTGGCGAGGGAGACTCAGATGAAGAGGAGCTGATAGAGGAATGTGAGGAAGATGAGGAGGTGTGGTAGCCTTTAGAGCGCTTGGTTTTCGCTGAGGATCGGCTTTTGTGAGCGTCAGTTTCACTACTGGATGGGGAGGAAATCGTAGGACTCCGATGACGCCTTGACCGTTTACGCTCCTTCTCTTTCATGACCGATCTAATAGTCTCCGTAAGAGCTTTTCGTTGAGCCTTAGAAAAGGGGGCCGTGCTACTAGCTGGGGAGTTGCCCTTACTGTGTCTCGATCTGTGACGGCCTGCCTGGTCAGGGACAGTGGGATCTTCCTCGGGACCGTCATACTCTGACTGGCTGCTGCTATTACTATCAGAGCTGTGGTCGCTGCTGTCAGACTGGCTGCTGCCACTACTGGCAGTCTGAGTAGTACCTTGGAGAGACTGAAGGTGGGCATAGAGTCGCTGTACCTTGGCTGCCTTATTCCCGTCTTGGGCAAGGTGGAACTGATTAAGGTAGAGCTGCAGGGTTGAGACAGGCAGTTTACTGAGCTGGGACTGAGAGGTTGTCAGTGGAAGAACTGGGGGGTCAGCGCCCTTATTTCTCCTGGTAGACTTCCCAGTGGACATGTTTTCACAGCTGGAGTAGGCCAGAAACGGTTCACAGTTGGAGAATTGGAACTAGTATATCACAACTGGAGGTGGTCTTCACAGCTGGAGTAGTGGATCAGGATAATTCAAGGTTCACGGTTGGGGGCACAAAGAGTGTTTCACAACCGGAGATGGTCAGACTGGGCTGGTTGTTCCACAGTTGGAGGATAGCAAGTAATTCACAACTGGGGGTGACTATGACTCTTGTTAATAGGTCTTGCTAAGGCTAGATTAGATAAGATCAACAGACACTTTTCTGTGAAAGCTACAGTAGTAGGGTAGCTTAGGGATTTTATAGTTACAAAATTGACAAAAGCACCAAATTTTGTCAGTAGATAGGAGACCATATGGACTATCAGAAATGGTATGGCTGCAATCACAAATAACAACTGGAGTAGACTTATGGACTTAAGGTGTGTAAAGCTGGACTGTATGCATGTGTTAATAAGTCTAGTTACAGCTGCTACATGAATGCTGATTAGGCTACATGACAGGGCATCATCTGGAGTACAGTTCAGCTGGAAAGCATGGCCCACAAGATTGACTGGAAACTGTGCATAGTCTGTCAGGCTAAGTCAGAAGAAGATTTGCGTTGTCCTTCTAGAAATGCTTTGGATGTGTACAAGATGAAGAACTCCAGAAAATCAATTCTTTGCCAGTCAAAATAGACTTTGGAGATGAAGGAACAGCTACCAATTTCTTGAGCAACAAAGCCTCATGGCACAAGCAGTTCCATCAAAAATTCAATAATTCAATGTTGGAACGTGCTAGATTGAAGAGGAAGATGGAATCAACTGAAATTGAAGATGAACATCATTGTCCGAAACGTCAGAGTAGCATGCTAAGGGACCTTTGCATAATTTGTGATAAAATCACAACAGAACAGCTACATGAAGTCACGACTTTGAACGTTGATAAGTCCATTAAGGGTATGGCTACCGAGATGAGTGATCGTGAGTTACTTGCAAAAGTTAGTAGTGGATATTTAATTGCTTTAGAAGCAAAATATCACCTTAACTGCTTGACAATTTATTGAAATCGTTATTGTACCTTTTCAACACAAAACTCCTCTATGCAAGCCTCAAAGCAAGCTAGAGGACATGCATTTTCTGAGGTTGTTGTGCAGATAGATGATGCCTTAAGTCAGGGTATTTACTCCTTTAAGTTGGGTGAACTATACAGAGTTTATGAACAACGAATTAAGTACTTCATCCCTGATGCAACAGTAAACAAAACCCTGTTTAAAGGTGAGCTTCTCGATCACCTAAGCAGCATGGAATGCAAGAACATTCTGATGGAAGACGTGTTGTCCTGATTTTTCCTGATGGGATGAAAACAATAATGCAAAATGCTTGTTTTCCATCTCACTCTACATCAGAAGCCACACAATTGGCTAGTGTTGCACAGCTGGTTCGTAGTGAAATATCTGATATAAATAATTTCAGGTTTGACGGCAATTTTGCCAATGACTATCAAAAGGATTCGGTACCATATAACTTGAAACTCTTAATTTCAATGATCTTGTATGGTCCTTGTGTTGATTGTGTTGATACCCAAACTTGCCTTACTATATCTCAGTTGATTTTGTTTAACTACAAGAAAAAACAACAAATGGCAGAATCTGTGACTAGTACCCATCGTCACACACTTGATCGAGAGCCCCCCTCCCTATATATTATATAGGCCTGAACATTCATTCTCGTTTGCGCAGCAAAAAACTTATTGAACAGTTTAGTAGTCTGGGTATCATCACTTATGACCGGGTTCTCCAACTAGAAGAGAGCATGGCTCTTTCAATGTGCAGGCAATACCGCTTAAATGATATTATTTGTCCATCGCATTTGCAAAAGGGGCATTTTATGGCTGGTGCAATGGACAACATAGACCACAACCCGTCATCTACTACTGCTGACTCTTCATTTCATGGCACAGGTATTAGTATCGTTGAGTACCACTCTGAAGATACTGATACTATTGTTGAAGATTTGGTTAGCTCTACTTTAAATGAACTTTAGGTGCCTGTTTTTTTTTGGTATCATACCTGTGGCAGACGCTACTGATGAGCTTTCTCTTCCAGCTTCCTATGCCATAGTTCCAGCTGTAGCTTTGAATGAAAGTAAGACATCTGTGCCAGCATTGGATTACAAGTCATCAGTCATTACAGGCCAACCCTTCACCTGAAGGCTGGGGGTGGACTGAACAAGATGGTATCCGGAAGCCAGTATGGATGACCATTCCTGAAGCTGCAAGGGCTTGTAGTGAACTGATTAAGTGTGGCTGTAAGTCAAGCCGGGGTTGTACTATTTGTAAATGCGTCAAGGCTGAACTTCAGTGTACTGAACTATGCACATGTAGTTGTGAAATTTAATTATTCATTACATATTATTTTTGAAAGTCAATAATGCAATTTTACGAATACAAGTTTGCTCACTTTCAAAGTTATGATGGTAAATATAAATTTTGGTAGGATCAATATAGACCACTCAAATTCAAATATTGGACACAAATATATATATATTTTAAATAAAACTTTGGCTCATTTCAAAATTGAGCCTGCAGTCTTAGATTTGGGTAGTCTATGGATATACAAAATACTAAGAATTGTATTTAGACTTTCATTCAAAGTTTATCTTACATAAACTAATTTTGATCATTGAACGTCACTAAATTGGTTAAATTGGCTAATTTCCGTGGCTCCTTTCAAATTTGTGCTTGCAGCCATGGATTTTTCTAGTTAGTATGATCATATGGACCACCAAAAAAAATTTGGGACTTTTGTCAAAGATGTAACTAAGTCCCCACTTTTTTCCTCTAAGCCACCCTACTACAGAAGCTACAGGTTGCACGAGCCCGCCCATGAGCGGGCAGCCCGTGTGTGCGTATGAATACCATGCGTGTGTGCATATGACTACCATGCAGGTACCCTAGACAGGGATTCTAATGCTACTGCACCAACTCTGCTGGCCGTTAACCTCAGTTATCGGGACGTTAACTCCATTTGTTATTATCGAATATCGCCCAGCTCTACTCTGAAGTATCTCAGATAACAAATAGTAGTTGCCTGGTATAGAAATTAATTTTAATCTTCCTACATAATTTGGTGATTTCCAACTCGAGTATTTTGTGTTATATGATAATTCATTCGGTGATTCTGAGGTTGACAGCTCAAACAAAACAAAACAAAACAAAACTGGAATTTTTTACAGCAATTAATCCAAAATATTTGAGACTGACCAGCTAATGAAAATTGTGACATAAATGTATTAATTTCTCTCATTTCTACTCAGCTATGAAGTTGATGTCTGACAATTTATACATTGGCTATGTGGACAGAAAGTGACCACTCATCAGATCACCAGCCAGTACAAGGCAAAAGTTTCGCAAAGTTCAAGTCCACAATCATGATAGTATAGACAGACACAGAGACTCAGAAGCAGGAGAGATAGACAAAGGAGGAGAAGGGACTCCATGACTCAAGAAGAAAGAGCTGAAGAAAGGAAAGGAGGGGGATAAGAAAAGCTGAGATAGTAAAGGGGAAAAAAAAAAAAAAAAAAAAAAAGAGCAAGGGAAACTGATGAAACCTTAACCAAGGATGATAACAATGAATGAATAAATTAAAATTTTTTTAAAAAAACAAACAAAAAAACAAAACAAAAAACTTGTGCTACTGCATTCTCACTTCAAGTGCCACTGTGTGGCAGAGTACTTGCTAGTATATCTAATATTCATTGCACCTTAATGGTAACAATTAAAAGTGCTGAATCAGCAAAACAAAATTCTCTCGGCTGCTATGGCTTCATAACTACTCAAAGATGCACTGTAATTCCACCTGGAATCAAGAAGTTGAGGGTTCATTTTTAACTTTTTGCAGTGCTGCAGTCGATTAAGAGTTGGACTCCTATGTAGCTGTTCCTCTTGCAATAGAGAGATTGCCTCTCTGCATCTTTGTTTCCATACTTTCTCAAGCAATATTATTGGCCAACGTGTATGCATACATAACGTAATCGCTTGGCATTACTTTTATCATTTGAAAACTAATGATCTGTGTGAATACATGCTGTAGAAGTCACTACAGATACATCTCTAATTGCATGGGTAGCTAATATTGTACTTACTAATTTTACTCCATGAAGCAAATTGAACTTAATCCCAGCCTTGTAGCCACTGTAGCCTCCCAGAATGGGCACACCAGCTGCAACCCAGAAGAACATGAGGATACTGTACAAAATGGCCGTGTCTTCAAAACACAGGGAGAAGTCGACTTCGTCATGACAACTGCTCTGATTCTGATAGCAGGAAGATGTCCTCCACTTAATAACATAAAAAGAATAACTTTAAATTGTGCACTGCGGCTGCAAAACAAGTCGCCACGCACTAGAAACTGATATTTAGGGACGCAAAGCAGATCGAGGCGGTCCAACAGCCTCCATGCAGCAGACTCCTCCATTTCGCTAGTTACCATCTGGTAAAGGTCGCCATATAGGCTCATTACTCAAATGCATGTGTAATATTGGCAGCAATTCTAAAATGATCTAGAAATAATTAGTACAAAAATCTATGACACAGGAAAATAGCAATGTATGAAATAATTTGGCAGATCACAATTAATCAAAAGTAAATCATAAATAATGTAAATTAATGTTTGAATAAGCAATAGTCCATTGGGTCAAACCAAGCCAGCATCCTTAGCCATGCTATGGAACAATGAACTAGTATCTGCTAAAAGGTCCGCTGGCTTCGCATACTCTTCAACTCTTCCTTCTACCAAGACCATAATCCTGCAAGAAATGAAGCCATCACAACACAGAGCACATCATAAAACAATGAACTAATTCACACTTCCCTCTTCTTACAAGAGAAGAGTGCATAACTGCACAGTTACATTACATTATTATTTTTTGCATACAATTAAACATTTACTAGTAATCTTTATCTAATTTATAGAACATACGTAGAGTAAAATAATACCTATTAGATAATTTATAATGGTTCACCTGTCATAGTCCATGATGGTGTTGAGTCTGTGGGCAATGGTGATGACTGTGCAGTCTGCAAACTCTGTTCTGATGGTCTTCTGGATTAGGTCATCCGTCTCTAGATCCACAGCAGCTGTGGCCTCGTCCAATACTAAAATCTTAGTCTTGCGCAACAGAGCACGTGCAAGGCACACCAACTGTCTCTGGCCCACGCTCAAGTTCTCTCCTCCCTCTGTGACAATGTGCTGCAGGCCTTGCTGGAGACCTGACACAAAGTCACTCAGGTGGGCACTCTCTAGAGCCTTCCACAGCTCCTGGTCCTCGTAGTGCTCGAATGGATCCAGATTTAGCCTCAGAGAGCCAGAAAATAAAACTGGATCCTATCCGCACATACATATAAACATGACGTATGTAAGTATGTATGTATGCATATACGTATATAGATAGGTAGATAGATACCATAGACACTGAATAAAACACAAGGCGTTATATTTGGTATAATTGGGTTACAAATGAGTAGAATCCAGTATTACTATTACATAGGGTGTTACAATGTATTACTATTACATGGGGTGTTACAATGTATTACTATTACATGGGGTGCTACAATGTATTACTATTACATGGGGTGTTACAATGTATTACTATTACATGGGGTGTTACAATGTATTACTATTACATGGGGTGGTTACAATGTATTACTATTACATGGGGTGTTACAATGTATTACTATTACATGGGGTGTTACAATGTATTACTATTACATGGGGTGTTACAATGTATTACTATTACATGGGGTGTTACAATGTATTACTATTACATGGGGTGCTACAATGTATTACTATTACATGGGGTGTTACAATGTATTACTATTACATGGGGTGTTACAATGTATTACTATTACATGGGGTGCTACAATGTATTACTATTACATGGGGTGCTACAATGTATTAAAAACATTGACAAGTCATGCAGCTTGGTTTTTCTTTGGTTAGCATTCTTTCAAGTGTTATCTTGCAGGGAACGTGTTCATCTTTCTTCCATGTAAAAAGTAAGAACAAGAAATTACAATCCCACCTCCTTGCATCCAGGTACCACATGGTGCTAAATGGTAAGTCTTTAACTTCACATTCCATGTGCACAACTCTTTATGGGGTCAAGTGTGAGTCCAAAATAGCAGCTAAGGTTATCTGGAACATGCCCTACAGTATTATCTTTCTTCACCATTATACTCCAATGACTAAGAAGATTGGATGACAGGCACAAATACTTCAAATTTGTAGACATGTCTTTTCACACAAGAGCGTCTGAGTTTAGCGAGCACCACTAAAGCCATGATATGAATGTTACACTATATTGAGGGAATTTCCTATTAACACCTGGTGTTACTTTTACATGGGGTATTATAAACCAATTATACCTGTTGAAGTGGTTCACTGGTGCTATAATCACGTAGGATGTTACTTTCATATGAGGATTACTATTCAGCAAGTACGGTAGGTAGACAGAGGGAGAAAGGGTCTCACATTAAGTAATACAGCCACTCTACTCTACCTGAGGAATGATGGTCAGTCTAGACCGCAGGTCATCTAGTCCATAGTCAGAAATATTGACACCGTCAATAATAATAGCTCCACCGGCTGACTCTATGATTCTAAATAAAGCCAGTGCCAGAGAAGACTTCCCAGCACCAGTGCGACCAACTATGCCAACCTGGTAAGAAAAAAATAATCATAACTTACATTTTAAACTCATTCTCTTTCTACAAACCTTTGTGCCTTCATTAATAACAAGATTAATATCCTTCAAGACCAAATCCAAGCCTTCTCTATACCTGGTGGAGTAATCATCAAACTCCACCTTCCCAGAGTGAGGCCAGCCAGTGTCTGGCCGACTAGACGGTATGACTGCAGCAGCCTCAGTAGGAGTCTCAGAATACTCCTTCAGTCTCTCAACTGATACTATATTAGTCTCCAATTCACTGGACATTCTGACTAGCCAGTTGAGAGTTTGAGTGACCGCCATGGCATAGCTGACAGAGAGACCCACGAGGCCCGGGCTGACGTGGAGGTTGAGAGTGTCTTGGTAGTTTCGCTGAATGACGGCAAAAAGAGCAGCAAATAATATAATCAAATTGCCCACAAACTCCAAACGAATGGCCAGCCACCTGTATTAGAGAGAACTCGAGTAACTGAAAGCAATCTTAAGTCATAGTCAAGCCACCAAACCTGTTCGCACAGATGCTAGGATAGTAGGCTATTTGATTGTAATCCACTCGTCTCTCGCTCTCCAATATGAATCTCTTCTGCTGCTTGTAGGCACGGATACTGGCCACACCCAACAGGGTTTCCTGGAAGTGGGAGTAGATTGGAGACCGAGTGATGGACTCCAGACGCTTCAGCTGCCGTGAGGTGGCCACGTAGAACCTCTGCAAGTCATACAAGAAGAAAGCATTAATACCTGCTCATTATTCCAATCTCAAATACAAACTTTAATTTATTTGGCTGAAATTATGGCTCCTTTTATTGCTGCTACTTATTTATTATATTTAAAAAATTATTACAGTAATTAGTTGTATACAGTCTTTCATGTATGTATAGACATACATACATATGTACACACATACATACATGCTCAGCAAACAAATCATGATGGGCTAACAACTATCTTACAAAACTTCTCTGATGATGTGCAACTTCTCACCTGCACCAGAGCATAGAGAACACCCACTGGAACTACAACAATCAAGAAAGTGGGCGTGGCAATGATGATGGCGAGGACAACAATCAAGAAAGTGGGCGTGGCAATGATGATGGCGAGGATCGTAGTCACGATACTGTACAAACAGTTGAGAAAGGCCCCAAACGCGCGCGGAAGAATCTCGTCCACGATGTTGATGTCCTTGGAGAACCTGTTGAGGATACGGCCAAGAGGCGTGGTGTCAAAGAAAGACATCGGAGACCGGAGGATGTTTGAGAGGACACTTTTGTGCAGTCCCTTGGAGGCAAAGAAGCCGGCAAATGCAATGGAAATACCCGCCATCATCACGGACAAAGCTTGGAATACACCAAATACTGCATATATACCCAAATAGCAACCTCTGCAGAGGGAGAGAGAGACACACATATTAGGCAAGCATGTCTTCACTCTTTTACTCATGAACATGGAGGAAATCCTCCTCCTTCACCACCCCCCCCTCCCCCCCCCAACTTCCCTTTCCCCCACCACTCAATACATAACTTTAGTAGATTCGTAACTGCCAATTAGATGGCACTATTAATTTACATGAGTGATTTATTCATAACTTCCACCCACACACAATACACAGTATTAGCGGCTCACAAGTTGGTGCTATTCCTGCCATCACATCCCGTAGATGGTGTGAAGTTGCCGCGGTCCCGAAAGATCCGCTCCTCCGAGTTGCTCCAGGCTGCCAACCAGAAGTTGCTACCGACTTGGAAGACGCTGATGAACCCATAGAACAGCAACGTGCATATGGCCATCGGCCAGGTGCACGCCCGGCAGTAGGCCAGCAATATGGAGAAATGGACACTCCCCGTCTGAACCAACTCTTCTGTAATCAAATCAGTGCCACGACGCTTCTTGGATTTGTCAACCTACCCAAAACAAGAAAAATAAACAAAAAATACAGCACTGCACAAGTGAATGCACATAGCTCATCATACTCTATTTACGAAGGAGCAACAAACAACTATTAAAAAAAAATAATAATAATAATAAAAATAAATAATAATAATAAAAAATAAAAAAAAGCAGGGTTTCACGTAGGATTATTCGCTGGGATGGGAGGTACTTGGACACACCCAGTTTTAAACCCATATTAGTTTGATGCACATGCCTGTATGGGAGTATATACTTCACCGGTGATCAATGTTCGGTCCATTTTGCCATCTTGTATAACTCAACTTTAGCTAATTAAATATATTAATATTGACCCCATAAATGCAAGCAAGAAACTACAATGTCTAGCCCATAAGCCTGGTGCTGTACATGAAGCCGTACAATGAAAACTGCACTAAAGAAATAGTTACCTCTTCAGATTTACTTTCAGTTGCAGTATTAGAACTCTCTGCTTGATCCTTCACTGTGTAACCATAGTAACATACATACACCTCATAATTATACTTGCTTCCACTAGAGAATTACCTGACTCTTGTCTTTCTGCTTTCTCCCTTTTCTCTTCTTCTTTCTCCTTGCTGGCATAGTTCCTGAGGAACTCTGCAAATGCTGCATTGTTGTCCACAAGTTCAGAATAAGAGCCCACTTCAGTAATGGTCCCGTCTGCCATTACCACTATCTGGTCACACTGGGGCAGGAAACTAAGGCCATGGGTCACTAGGATACGAACCTAATAAAGAAACATTATAAAATAATATATATAGCCAATTTTTAAAACTGATATCTCGAGACAGCAGGTATATACTATAGTATTGACTACCAAGTGTGCCCAAAACTATCTAGCCTACATTATCCCCATTTCTGATCACCCTGCTCCATTGTTTATGTATTGCTTGTGGAACTCGTTATAGTTTACTCTATTGAGTTCACAGTGTGACACGGTCTTTGTCTTTTTCTTTGTGTTGGGTTAGGAACTGAACTCCAATCTCATTATTTAGTAGTCAGGATACCCACGGGCACAGCAGGCAAAATCACGTGGTGAAAGTTGTTGCCCCAGTACAACTATTAAGTGCTTCGTAATATACATATGTGACCGTCTACGGGAAAACCAGGCACAACGCGGCGTGCGTAAACATCGAGAAAAGATCGATTGATTTCTAAAAAATGTATTGTTTCAAGCCGACGGAAGGGAACGGTTAGGTCTATTATAGCGGGAACGGCTTAAGCTACGACGATAAAACTTGGAGAGCTCAACATTTGGACGCCGACAACTCTGTAAGTGAAAAAAAAATTTTTTCGAAGGGTGCCGCGTTGTGCCTGGTTTTCCTGTAGACGATCACATATATAGGTACAGTAGACTAACAATGTTGTAAAGCTACTTTGCCCACAATGACTGATGATTAGCAGCTCGTGCACCCTCAATAACACTTAAACAACCAGCTCGGCAGGTAATGGCTATAACCACAAACTGCATAAACAACTCGCACCTGACATGCTTAACTGTTTAAGAACCCACATTAAGTTCACAGCTGTGGAAGTGCTACTTTACATCTAGCACATGAAATAATAGTTAACGAGTGCAGGTGTTTCACAAAAAAAAAAAGTATGTAATATTGCATAATTTCGTCCCACCTTGTTCTTGAGCACTCCCTTTGGGCCAATGACTTTGTCAAATATGTGTCTGCCCACATGTGCGTCTACAGCACTCAGAGGGTCGTCCAGTAGGTAGATGTCCGCATCTTGGTACACTGCACGTGCTAGACTAACACGCTGCTTCTGACCTCCGCTCAAATTAATGCCCTTCAGGAAAATAACCAGATAAATTACATGACAGGACAGATTGAAACTTTGAGTTTACTTTTTCTCCTATCTCTGTCATGTCTCCAGCTGGCAAGATCTTCAGATCTGGCTCCAGGGCACACCCTTCAATGGTACTGCTGTAATGGTACTCATTCCACACCTTACCAAACAGTACATTGTCCTTGAGAGTGGCATTTTGAATCCAAGCTTGTTGGGGCACGTACGCAACATTACCCTAAACACAGATTTAGAGGCTGGCAAGGTACATCTAAATGCCTGCACAAATAGATACCTTCAGCACAATGTGGCCATTTTGTTTCTCCATCTCTCCCAAGATAGCCTGGATGAGGGAGGACTTGCCAGCTCCCACCTGACCCACCACTGCCACCAGATGACCTGGACTCACCTTCATGTTCAGACTAAAGGAGGAAAAAAAATTAAATCAATAATAAGCGGAGTTTATAATAGTATAAAAAGTAGCGGGGTAAATAACTTTCTCTTCCTCTATTTCTTGTATCAAACCTGCTTTGGGGCATTATAAAATAATAGTTAATGAAGTCAGGTTTGCTTATATTTCCCCTAGAGCAATCGTATGTATATTATATGATAAATAATACATCACATACTTGGAAAGACTTGTAGCATCTTTGCTCCATGTAAAATTAGCTTCCTTCACCTCCACAGAATATCCTCCTTCACCTTCATTCCCTAATACAAATACATATACAACAATATTACAAATTAGAACTAACTGCTACCAACAATTGCATGAGATGGCACAAATGACTGTGCAAGCTGCCATCTTGAAAATCCAGCAAGCTGCCATCTTGAAGATCCAGCAAGCTGCCATCTCTTGAAGATTCAGCAAGCACAGTTGCACTCTTAGCTAAGACAGATCATACTTGATTGGGGTTCCTCCGTCCATTCAATCTCATTGGAATCCAATTCTTCCAGCTGCAAGAACTTGCTCAGCCTCTTCACAGAGACGGAAGTCTGAATCGAGGACGAATACACGACATAAATAATCTAAATGGTCCACACAACGGGAGCAAATGACCCGCCCACTCACCTGCACAAGGAGCGACACGATCATCGGGAGTATAATGAGAGGGAAGCGGAGAATGTTGAAGAGAGAAATGGCTACGAACGCCTTGCTGGCTGTCAATCTCTCATTCGGGTTATTGGCATTCACGAGAACATACACTCCAAAAGTTGCAAATGCCACCTAGAGATAATCGTTTCAGACTCAGTTAATGTAAAAAAAAATATCAAGAGCAGCGTTCACACATTTGCATGAGCCACTAATAATCCACTGAAGGACACATCCACACAGGATCAAAACACTCACCAGGAAGGGAGCAAACTGCCACTGAAAGGAAATGATGGTGTTCAATATTGACAGCTTCCTCAGACCACGTAGCTCAACCAAACGTATGTCATCAATCAGCTTCTTGAAGGACAGCTCCCAGGCATACAGCTTGATCACCTACAGCATACACACACACACACACACACACATGCTAAGCGTCACAAACAAGCAGCATTATTTCAACACCTACTTACCTTAATGCCATTGAGCACCTCGTTCACCAGTTTGATCCTGCTGTCTTTGTTTCCCATCATCTTTGCTTGAAACTTCCTGGACACACTTGCCAGCACCGCGCTCACCGGCATCATCACGATCATTAGGAAGAAGCCGGCAAAGATGGACGGCCCCATGACGTAGTACAGGAAGATGAGGGACATTATGATCTGGTACGGACCTGACCAGACCACCTGCACGTACGGCATGAGGTCCATGAACCGCTGGGCATCCACTGACATGAGGTTGACTATTTCACCAGTGGTACTGGTTTGACGAGATGAACTGGACAGACGGAGAGACTGCAAGAAAAAATATATATAAGTTTAAATTGAATGATATTTTCAGAACTCTTCGAGTAGCATCAGTGGATGCATTCCTTCTGTGCATGAACAATGAACTACTTCACCATTTATTGCCTCAGCACATCCAAACCCAAACTAAAGAAGTCGGACTAGACTATTCTAAAAAAAAAAGTGGTGACAAAAAAAATGTTTATTTTTATTTTATGGGCTTTTGTAACAGCCGCCAACAATCTATATAATAAAAAAATAAAAAAAATAAAAAAATAAAAAGCAGTGCACTTCAAAACCCATTGACACCAACTAGTAACTCCATACCTTCTTGTAGACAGCAGCCACAATGGCCGACCTCATGTTCATCCCTACGATGAAGCTACGATGGAAGTACTGGTGGAGGAGAAGAGACTGGACCACAGCCACCACAAACAAGAGGACAGCATAGAGGTAGCCATGCCAGCTAGGAGCAGACGTGTCCGTAGTGAAGGAAATGAGAGACCTGCACGTGTGTATGCACATGTGTGTGCATCAGTACGTATGTGTGACGGTATAGTGGCATGTACGAGCAGAGAAAAACAGATGAAAAGACAAACTTGAGGAGGAAGCTTACTCGAGTGCTTTCAATTTGAAATCTTCAACACACTTCTCTCACACACATACAATGAGCACACATGCAAGCACACACACAAACAAAAATAAATACAAGCACACACACACATATGAGACACACACACACACACACACGCACATATATGAGCACACACACAAACACACCACTTACTTAAGCAGCAAAGGGCCCACAAAGGACAACGTGTCTTGGGTAAACTTGAAGAAACCAGCAGCCAGGAGTGGAGCCTTGAAAGTATTTAAAAGAGACCAAACTAAAGAAGGACCTTCATTCTTCGAGCAACATCTTCCTTTTTTAACAGCCACTTCTTCATCTATCAACAGATCACCATCACCCTCAGGGTCGCCATCATCAGTGGCAGCAGTCGCTGACAGTTTGGTCCACTTCATTTTACCAGTAGATTTCAGAGTTTTAGATTTGATTTTCCCATTACTATTACTGTCCTCAGTGTTTCTTCCCTCCCCAAACACAATGCTAAGAGAGAAATAGCCACAAACAAAAATAAACAAAACAAGAACAAAAAAACAAAAACAAAAAAAAACAACAACAACAAAAAATAAGATTTTTTTGCTTTAAGACTCTCACCCTGCCTTCTTGAGCTCCTTGTCCCAGTTCACCTTGAAGCGACTGGCCACCACCTCAGACTTGTCTTTGTAGCATAGGTCAGCAAGGTCATCGTACACCAGTGGGTGTCTCCAGCCCTGCCACATCTGTCTGTTTTGCCACCACCATGTGATACGAGACAGAAATGTGGCATCTTCCTCTGGACAGGGAACTCTCTGCAACCATTCAATACATAAGATTTGTCCTTGCTCTTCTGTACAGGAGATAGTAATATCTCCAATGGACTCACGTCATCCTTGTCATGAGGGACAAAGTCAGTTCTGCGTGGTTCTGGTATCAGTACTAGTACCATCATCACTAGGAACAAGACGTACTGCACACTGAAGGTGCCAAAACGAAATGGATCCACAATACCATTCTGCAATGTAACACAACATGAACACGTAGAGCCTGTGCCAAATCCATCAAATAAGGGGGGGAGGGGGAGGGAAGAGGGTGAACTAAGAGAGAAAAGAAGGGGGAAAAAATGAAAGGAAGAGGAGGGAAAAAAAAAAGAAAAAAGAAAAGAAAAAAAAAAAAAGAAAAAAGAAAAGAAAAAAAAAAAAAGAAATATAAAATACATAAGGTTCAACTGCATACTGGCCAGTAATATTAAAAAATTCTAACCTTCAGGATCTTCAGACACTCAAGTTAATGTTACACATTCCCAACTGCCACGCCCACACTCACATGGTCCATTGCTGTGAGGATGTATGTCCTTAGTTTAATGGTGGCATAGATGAGCATGAGGAGCCAGAAGATGAGCAACAGACCTGAAGTACGTCTGCCCGCCTTCCTGTCTCGATTCAAATACAACAACACCAACACCTGTAACATGCACATGTAACTCGCACATAGCAACAGAAACCAGGCTAGATATCTATCCAACACTTAAATTATATCGGCATAAAATATAATCTGTCCTTGGCCCTTTAAAAGTATCCTCACACAGCGACCCTTGGAAAATCGGCTGAGTATCGAAATTTTGAAGAGTCTCTAATACATGAGAACAGCTTAGAGCTACCAACATCCATAGGCTACCAACCACTACTATAAACATCCATTTCAAGTGAAAACAAGTTCCTGATAACATACTACTCAAAAGAGACAATGCAACAAATATGAATAGCAAAAACCTCTAATGCTAATATCATGGAGGGACACTTAGAATTGTGGAGAACTACATTAGTCACAGACGCACACACACGCATGCGCAAACGTGCACACACTCAAACTAGACTTGGTCAACTTCCACTTACACAAGTCAGACTGAGAAATATCGGAGAAACGTATTGGAATGTGGGCACACCTCCAAACCGTCGCTGTTCATCAACGGAATAGAACACGTCTATCAAGTTGAGCACCAATACAACTGTGGTAATTACCTGTCAGACACACACACAAACAAACAAACAAACAAACACATCACATAAGACATCCTCAGGAAGACTGAACAATGCAATGACATATCAGATAAGGCAGCAACAGGAACAGCCTATCAAAATGTGGCATCTCACCAGTTAATTAAATTCTTTAAGATAGATGATTACTTTTTGCTGGTAGAGCCACATGGCACGAGTATAAATCCATCCACTGACAACAAGTGACTTAAGTTAGTTCTGGTTCCCTTACCCGTAAACTCTTAGCACACAACAACAACAACAACAACAACAAAAATCTTGTGGGAAAGGAGGGACGTGATATTCTCAGTGGCTATCATTACCAAGTACATGTATCAGTTACTCAGTTTAATGTGGCAGTAAATCCTCCCAAGTAAGAGTTTAAACACACACACACAATTGCAAAAATGCAAATTCTCTTGCTGCTGCTAGGCGGTCACACGTGCCAGGATGCCTGATGCCTGTGCACTAAGCAGGCACTGTGAGCCGTGCAAGCAAAGGTGCCGGGCTAGGAACTCACAGGAGAACAGGCCTTTCCTCACAGCAAGTGGTGAGGGCACCCAAAGTCCCACCTGGACCATTGCTGTTTCATGAGAAAAGGCCTTGAATTTGCACCCCAGCAAATGCCAGGTACGCAATCACAGCTGGGTGGACTGGTGGGGCTGGTGGGAGGCAGATGGAAAATCAGATGGAAAAATTGAAAAATCGCCATTCGGATAAACAAGATTAACTTATAAGGTATGCGCCACCTGCTTCACACTGTCATAAATACTTCACACTCAAACATAAACAGCTGCTTCAGATGAATTAGAAGCAATTCTGACCAATTGAAGCTCTCTCTTGTAATCTTGTAGAATGCTTGTCAAGTTTAGACCAACTAGATAAATCAAATTCACTATCAACTTACTCTTTCTATAACCAGAGCAGTGAGTGCAGCACTCTGCACACGGAAGCCATACACATTGAGGCATTTTATAAGCAAGCAAGATGCTCCATGACTACAAGCAATTCCTACTACAAGTGAGCAAAGGATATATTATGAGAGTCTTTCTGATGTATCTAACTGCAAGTGGCAAGCAATTGAGAGAAATAACACCCACCAGTTTAGCTCCATGAAGCAAACTGAACTTTATCCCAGCCTTGTAGCCACTGTAGCCTCCCAGAATGAGCACACCAGCTGCGACCCAGAAGAACAGGAGGATGCTGTACAAGATGGCCGTGTCTTCGAAGCACAGGGAGAAGTCCACCTCATCATGGCAACTGCTGTGGTTCTGGTAGCAGGACGAAGTTCTCCACTGAGAAAATCATGCTGCAGTCTTAGAGCGTAAGTATTATGTTGAAAACAACTCACCAGAAATTGAAACTTGGGCAAACAAAGCTGGTCGAGATCATCTAGTGCAGCAGCCATTGCCTCGCGGTCACCCGGCGTTTACACGCAGCAATTTAGCATGTGATAGGGAATGGTCGTCTTGCTAAATTGCCGTGTTGTCCATGATGTACCAGAGACAAATAGAACCTCTTACCACACATAATACGAGGGCCCAACGCTTCCACGGCTGGACTATTCAATTTGATTCGCAAGTAGAAAAGTTCTCACTACTAGGCGAAAGCGGTGGAATAAGTTTTTAGTGAAGATGAGTGCGCTAAAACGTTCGGAAGAAGAAGAAGCTCTACTTAGGGACATTAGAGAAGAGAAAGAGAGGCTTTGGGTAGACATTCAAGTAAGTTTTACGTTTTCTTGTTGTGACTTTAATAAGAGATACCTTCTCTTTGCGAATTGCAGGAACTGCGGCGGCAGATCATTGACATTGATAATGAACTGGCTGCCTTGGATGAAGCCAATGACGAGTGAGTTTGAAAGACCTTAATATATTTATAGATATATGTGGCCTCAAAAAGTAAGTTAAATAGCTCAGCAGCTTCTAAAGTCCAATGACCATGCCATGCCATGGTACTGCCACTTTATCTCTGTGATTCTTTTCCCATGGTTTGTGTGGCAGTAACCAAACCAGTGTGGTGCTTAGAGAAGTACCAGTACTACCAGATATACTGGCTGATTGAGCCATCCATTGTGTGTTCTCATTTAGGAACTCTATATTACGGTGTAGTGTGTATGTGTATGAATACAGATGGATCTCTCTCTTTCACACACACACAACTTCTATGACTACTAGTTTGTATGTGTGTGTGTACTAGGGAAGTGAGGGCAGAGAAGGAGCGTCAGAGAATAGTGAGAACAGGAAGGAACAAGTTTAATACCAAACCCAAAGACGTGAGTAAAAGTATCACAAGTTTTTTTGTTTTTTTTTAGTTTTTAAGAAAGAAAGTTTCTTTGACATCTCTATACAATCAATACTAGCTTTGTGTATTACCAAGTAAGTTTGATCTTTCCAAAAATGAAAGTATCCAATGTACATAATTATATTTGAACTACGTAAGTCAACTCCTTTCAGTGGGCTACGTGACCTTATGAAGCTAATCTGAGACCTCAGTGGTGCTCTGCTGATGAGGCCCTCGGTGTGATACAATGAGTTCCATGCTGTAGTGCCAGAGATTCAACATCCCAAAGCTTCAGTGCCCATTCGTTCACTTTTACATAGAGTACTAACAGGCCAAGTTGTATTTTATGGTGCCAATTTACATAAGAGCTAAGAGTAGCTGGGTACGTATGTGTGGTGCACCCCGCACTGACTTTGAATCACTGTTGACAGAGACAGGGATTCCTGTTCCCTTCCCTGTGTTCACAAGCAGGCACAACCTGCACACCTGGCTCGTGCCTTTTATGGTATGGAGTTGAAGTAGATTCTGTGAAGTGAAGGTTAAAAGAAAGAACATATTTTTTAAGCTGGTGTATTCTTTTATTTATTTCAGGGCATTCAGTTTCTCATAGACAATCACATAATTGGCGACTCTTCAACGGAAGTGGCGGAATATCTTCTCAAAGGAGAGCTGCTGAATAAACGAGCCATCGGTGACTATCTTGGGGAAGGGTAAGTCTTGGGTAGAATTACATATATATGTAGAAGGGTAATAGAGCAGCCAAGAAGGGGGGGGAGGGGCACAGTAGTGTGTGGGTGGGAGCTGTACGTGTTTGTGTGTACTTATTGCGTGTTAAGTAGACTAGTAGTGTTTGATTATACAAGTGTGTCTTCCTCCCTTCTGCAGTGGTTGTTACAACCAACACTGAACTACGTGTGCCGCGTGGATATAACTACAGCAACGAGAGTAGGGATAAGGGAGATAATGTGTATTGTGCAGTAGCTCTGTAACAACTTTCTGGGTCCGCCCACCTAGTAATGACTGTACAGGTCATTACACAGTGCCGGAATTTGTTAGATAGTTTTGATAGATATACCAATCATTGCTACCATATATAATCTGTTGGGGGTTGTTTTGTTTTTTTGTTGTTTTTTTGTTTTTCCTTTCCCTTCTCTCTTCTGGTTGCAGGAAAGACTTTAATGTAGAGGTCCTCAAAAAGTTCATATCTTTGCAAGACTTCAAAAAGAAGTCTCTGGTGGATGCCCTCAGGTGAGTGTCATGTGCCCATGTAGTTGCCACCCACATATCCCACACAATGAAGCCTTTAATTCAAGCTTGGTGGTGAGTGGAACTCACAGCACGATGTTGTGGCTGTCCTGCTGTTGTGTTATTGCTCCTGGGGTATGCCAGCAGATGCTGGATGGAGCGAAAGATGGAGAGCAGAGACACTTAGTGGTAATTGCTGTTTAGACGGTGTTGCTATGTGTCTCTATGTTCCATTAATGCATTTACAGGCATATACGTGCACACACACACATATATGTGTTAGTGTGTGCGTATGTGCCAGCACAGCCATTTAGTGATTTTACAAAGGCGTTCTTAAGTTGTACTCGCCCTTTGATGTGTCAATGCATTGTCTTGACCAGCTCCATGAGTAGTACTGTACTGGTGATAGCTGATACTGACAGATCTTAGAGGGAGATTTCAACTTGTGTTACCCAACCACTCTTAAACATCCTCTGTGTTAAGTTACTGACTGATGCATGTGTACACTGGACGCTGACTGACGGAGGGACAGGTGGATATTGGTGGTAGGACATGTGAGTAGGAAAACTATCAAATTAAGTGAATGAATTCAGTTCAATTTTATTGGTAAAGCTCTGTTGCAAAGTTATAGCCTGGGTAAGCCAGAACAGACAGGACTAAAGAGTAGCAGGGAAAAAAAAAGAAAAAGAAAAGGCAACCAAAGAAAATTAGAGCATAGCTACTGTAGCTTTTGTATTGTGACAGAAGAACTTTAGACTGCTTAGGTCCTTCAAAGCGGGACAGTATTAACTTAGTGTCCCCCTTGAAGGCAGGGACACTTAGTGTCCCTCCGATTGCGCTTAGTGTCCCATTGTTAGGATTAGTCACTAAGTTTTAAATTAGTTAGGTGCCGTCGTGAACTACCACTTTTAGGGTCCTTCAGGCCCTAAGTAACGCCCTCACTGCACTCGGGGACGCTACAACCTAGGACCTTCGGGACCCTAAAAAGGTAGTTCCCTCCGAGGCACCTAACTATTATTTAATAACTCCTTGCCCCCCTCTCCTCCCTTTGGACATACATAAATGTATAATAACCTAGCAGGGTAAAGGCCTGGATTGCATTATGATCAGGTCCTAAATATATGTCACTTCCATTCATGCCATTCAGTGGGTGGTTTCCACACCTGATCTCTGTCCTAAATATTTGCCACTTGCCATCATGCCATTCAGTCTATCTGTTCTCTGACAATCACTATCTTATGTTTGCTGTCCACATTATTACCTAAAAAGGAACTTCTTGGCATCTTCCAAGCCAATTTAAGCTTACAACCTTAGCCTAAGCTCTCTGTCAGTATTGAGTAACTCCCTCCTGCCATGCATCTAGTCAGTGGGATTTGTGTCCCAAACTATTTAAAGTTCAAATGGCTTTCTTCGAAGAAGAAACCAAGACTCCACTCACTTTATGTTAATTGGTTCGAGTTCTTTAAAAAAAAAAAAAATTTAAAGGAAAAAAAAACTGCACAGGAGGTTTGGCAACTTGATTGAATTAAAACAAAATGCACACTGCACACACTATTAGTAGTATTTTGTAAAGACTTAAATTGAAATCCATCATATGTAATCCCCTAAATATTGTACACCAACAGAGCATTCCTGTGGAGTTTCCACTTGCCCGGAGAGGCTCAGAAGATTGACCGCATCATGGAGATCTTCGCTGCCCACTTCTTGCAGTGTAATCCCGGGGGAGTCCTGGACAACACGGATACGGCCTACATTCTCTCTTACTCCATCATCATGCTCCACACCTCGCTGCACAACCCCAGCGTCAAAGACAAGCCTGACGTCAACAGGTTCATCTCCATGAACAGGGGCATCCATAACGGAGGTGACCTTCCCGGAGAGTTCCTCACGGTGAGTGATACTACAGTAGTTTGTAGATCAGTACATAGGATGATTTCTTTGTTATACTCACCATTGCATGCAAGGAGAAGTAGATGGAGCTCTTGTATGTTATTTTCTCTTGCATGAACTATCACTTTACTTTAGCAATAGTAGTAGTACTATCATTGTGATTTTATTGTCATTGTTGTAGTTGTTGTTGTTGTTGATGGAGGGCTTTTGTTTATAGTGCTAGAATTGAGAAAGTGTGTTACCTTAGTTTGGGTATTTACTTACGGAGAAGATGGTGTAGGTTTTCAAGAGTGAGTAGATATGTTGGTCATCATATTTCCTGTCCTTTCTGAATAGACTAGTCACCTAACTTAAATAAGTAGGTAGCTACTTGGGCCATATGCTATATTGTACTGTGACCTGCCATGCAATCAAGGTCATTGGATTGCAGAAATGTGTAGCCACATTGGGATGGCTCAATTTAAAAAGTTAGGTGGCTATACTTAGTCAAAAGTCTGCCATCTTCAAGTAGTGTCCTTGCCCACTCCTGTACAATAGTTACCAGTCGATCAATTTAGAACTGTTGGGGTTGTGAAGAGAGTGTCAGTTATCTACCTTGACAATTTCAGAACTTGCAAGGTAAAATACGATACAGGTATGTAGTAGTCATATGTCACCGGTTTTGGGGAAATCCGCCTAAACGCGGCAAACAATTTTTTTCAGCATCTCCGGGTAAAGCCTTATGGGTAGATTTTTTTCAAAAAAATTTTTTTTATGGCAGAAATGGATAGACACCAGTTACTCTAGCTTATGACGCAGTTGTAAGCTCTGGCGAGCTCTAGAACTCACACTATGAGGCTAGATACACTAGCCGGTTGGACTCGTGTACAGAGCGTTGCTAAGAAATTATTGGCGGGCTTTTCACTAACAGCGGGGGGGGGGGGAAACTGTAGCTAACTAATTCACTTACTATTCTACATAATCCACGTACTCAAGCAATTCTCGCCATCATAGTTTCTCAAGGAGCCTTGCATTAAGCCTTTTCAACTTCTTTCAATCCGCCTGTAACCGGTTTAGTCCGCAGTGTCTCGGAGACACGCGGTAATAGTATACGGATACAAGGCACGCCCCCTGACCTTAGCAACGCCTTTACGCGGCGTTTTTTCAAAATCAGCAATAATAAGTTTAGCAAAAATACTGAAGTGTTGTAATGGGTAGGCGGCTTGTGCTACAGCTTCCAAATTAGGAGGACGGCATCCCAAGCCCCCCAACCTACTGGTAGAATAAGTTAGAAAACTTTAGATGCCGCGTTTAGGCGGATTTTCCCAAAACCGGTCACATATAATAGTAAACATACGGAGTTTGAGATATGAAGTTGGAATAAACCTTGTGGGATAGAGAAAAATGAAAGCATTATAAAATAGCCAAGTGATAATAAAGAATAACAGTATTAACATGAGCTAATTGTGGCCCCTCTCCAGAGGACTTGGATAGTAGTGGTGAGCTAGAACTAATGAGAATATTGAGGGTGGGAGACTAATTAGGAATAGCTGGCAATACAGTTCATTTAATAAATAAATGACACAGTGAAATTGAAAATAACATCTTAATTCAGAAGTTTTGGCTTTAAAAAATGAAGTAATTTGACGTGTTTTTTTAATGATCCTTGGCATGTGTATGTGGAGCTGATGCAGATTCTTAAGGCTGCCAAGAAAAGAATTACGTAACATTTGGTCATTGTCATTACTATTTTTGTTGCTGTGTGGTATAGAAGAATAAACGAAGGAACAAAAATGGGTGTGGCTTTTTGTGTCTTCGAAATCAGAGCTAGCATCATATATAATTATAATTGCTTTTGTTTTCCTTGCCAGGAGCTATTTGAGAGTGTGAAGAGGGAAGAGTTCAAAGTCCCTGAGGGAGAAGGAGGTCTGGCCGAGACATTCTTCAACCCAGAGAGGGAAGGTTGGCTGACGAAGGAGGGCGGCAAGTATAAATCCAAGCATCGCAGATGGTTCATTCTGAAGGAAGGAATGCTGTACTACTTCAAGCAAGCAAGTGTAAGTGTATTATTATGGGATGTACATACCACTACCAGTGGGTGGGTGGGGACTATATGTCTAGCTGTGGGTCTGCTGCTAGAGGACCGATCTAATGGTACAATCTCGGGTGTCATGTTGGTCCAAGTTGATAGGAGTATGTATTTGTGTGTGGATGTGTGTATGTATGTACATGTGTATGTGGTGTATGGTGAGTGCATGTTTTTGAGCTGTTTGTTTATTATGATTATTGTTTGTCACAGGATGCAGATCTCATAGGCAGCATTCCCCTAGAACCACACCTCAAAGTCAGAATTGTCACAGATCCAAAGGCTCCTCCGGTGAGAACACATGCTTGACTTGTGCAATAAAAACGAGGAAATTATGCAAGTTACATTGACACGTATATGGCATTGTGTGTGTGTGTGTTTGGTCTTCTGGGTCACCTTTGGCCCTCTAGAATCCCCCTATCCTATAGTGTACGGTTGATTTCCCCTGATAATTACTTTTTTCTTAATTATTATTTCAGAACTGTTTTGAACTGTTTTCATTGGGTGGAGTAATCAAGGCGTGGAAGAAGGACTCTGAAGGTAAAGCAGTTCCAGGGAACCATGAATTGTACCGCCTGCAGGCCACCAGTGAGGATGACTGCAGTGCATGGATGAGATGCATCGAGGCCAACATACAACCTGACACAGTCTATGACACTTTCAACCAGCGCAAGAGGCGGATAGCTAGTGTACAGGGACTAGAGTTGCCTGGTTTTGATTGATTGATTGAAAGATGGGATCATTTTCATTCTGGATTTACAGTGCTATTATATCATTCCCTCAACTTTTTTTAATTGACGTGTGCGTGTGTGTATTATATATACTTGATTATCATTATGAATTTACACAGTGAAGTTAGTAACATGATACTACCAGAGAAGGGGTGTAAAATCGACGATCTTTACCGTATATATTCGGCGATCTTTTCCAGATATATAGTTTGGCACAGATTCGTAAACAAAGACTAGAAGTAAAACTGTATTTGTCCGCGGAAAGATGTCGTGGATTCAGTCGGGCGCGACTTGGTTCAAAAAGGCTTGGGCTGACCATCCTGTAATAGTGCTTACATTCGTTATGTGTGGATTTGGTAAGAAACAGTATTAAAAAAAATCTCATTTAGCAAATAATGTGCACTTCTCTTGCCTACCAGGACCTTTTATGTATGCCGTGGGCCCAGCAACGAGAACTCATAATCAAAGAATAGACGAATTTCCATATGTCTACAAAAGAAGTAAGACAATTGCCACATTTGAGGCTTGTAATTAAGTCTGAATTGATTAATACAGAGTCCAAAGGAAAGGATGGGGGACAGAGGGATTCTTCTCTTTCCTGATAGTATCAAGCACTTAACAATTTATTTAAAACCAATTTCAACTGGTAGCAACCTTGTATTATATATGCATCTTGAAATAATAAAGCCACACCTGCTTCTGTGCATTTGTCCAAGCAGGAAAACACTTTTATATATCCACTAAGATGGAAATTAATTTGTGATAACAATTTTTCCACACAATGCCCTATCACTAGCAAATGACCAGTTGATCAAAATGGTATATAGACTGATGGTACATAAAAAATATATATATATTGGCTGATGCCTAAAAAAAGGATTTTTTTTAAATGTCTCTATGATCCTTAGCTGAAATGGTAGAAATCTTTTCCTTCTTGGAGATTCAGTGATGCCAGGTTTTCTTCAAATTGCCCCTTAGTAAGATCCTACAAATACACACACACACACACAGTATTGCTTCTAGTTCAGTATAACATGCTACACCTTACCAGTTTAACACAAAGAATAAATGGAGGTGTGGCACTTGAGAAGTGAATGATAGGGACACGAGGCTTGGGCAGTTCCTGTAATAATTGAGCAATGATCAACATGGGATGAGCACTGGTGTTGCTTTGGGTAACTAGACAAAGATTTAAACCACGATTGCCTAACTAAAAACTAATTACATCTCACGAGCTTATGTAAAAGTAATCAAAACAACACTTGAGACGAATTCCATGCATGTCATTTAATTTACATCCTTAGACTCGCCATGCTAAAATCCATATTCTGAATATATTCTTAAGAAAAAAATATCTAGTACTACTATTTAATTAGTCATTCTGAATAGTCCTGTACTTTGTACTTACACAGCTCTCTTCATACGTATAATAACCCAATTCAATTTTCTTCTTGTCTACATCACAGAAAGCCACTACCTACACATAAGGCACAAATAAAAGGAACTCCAGTTTACAAAGTTTGTCTTGCCTTTGTCCTGTTCTCTGGGGCAAGAGCCCGATACAGCTGTCTCCCTTGTTTGCCAGCATTCCATATGGTAAAGTGACTCCACTTGGAAAGGACCCTCTCTTGAAGAGCAGCAACCCTAACAGCCCATATGGCTTCCCTGCAAAAGTGGGATAGAAGAAATTGATGCAATATTGTTCTGTGCCAGTCCAGCCAAAACAGGCAACTGAACAATCAACAACATATTCACAGCAGGCAAAGTACTCCAAGAGTCACTAAAATCAATGAATTTCGATGTACTGCTGGTAATTGCTCCTACAAATGCTAATTTAAAAAAAACTAAAAACAATTAAAAAAGAAAAAAAAAAGAGCACTTCACACCATAAAATTAATGTCATAATTAAGTATTAATACTGAGCTAACTCTTTAGCATTGAAATATGATAGTACAATTCATAAAAACTAGAGCACTAACTTGTTGACATCAAACGTCTCGCAGTCATCATGGTATCTATATGTGACCAGCTCCTGGTCGAGTCTTAGCAATCTCCCCCCCAGGGATAAATGTCGGTGGAAAAATAAGAAGTCTTCTGGAACACCCTACAAATAACATGCATACTTTCACCATCGTGATCATCATCATAATCTGTCATCATCATCAACATAGTCATCATCATAGTCATCATCATCATCACCACAATAAGTCAAACATGACATGGTGACTTTGTGCTCATTCACAGCATCACAAGTACACTCCTATAACTGACTCAGAACTGCTTCTCGGCTATCAATTGCCAAGTTATGGAGGTAATAATGTAGATTAGATATCAGTACAACACTAGACGCACATGTGAATGCAACCAGTTCTAACCTTGCCAGCTTCAGAGAATGGTCCGACTTTGTCAAATAGAGCTCTGGAGCAGAACCAAGTGGGCTGGATGATACTGGGACCAAATGCAGTGTACACCTACACAGCAGAACGAGACAACCATAAAGAAGTGTGTGCATGTGTGGTTTGTAAGTACTATAACGTGTGTGGGTACCTGTTTGACCACACCCATATCCATCCATGAAACATAAGCGTACGTCTAGATCAAGTACCTGTGTATAGAGTTGTTCACTGGAGAGACTGCAGGACCATCTCGTATACCTGGTGGTTGATTCCGGTGGATCACGAACAAACCTACTACCAATCAGCTGGAATGTGTGTGTATGTGTGTAACAGTATCACAAAATGACTTCTCACTAGAATTAGTTTTATTTTCACGCACTCACAGTGTTCAGTGGGTTGCAAACAGCTGCTTCATACTGCAATGAGATTCTGTCTGGAGCCATATAATCATCCTAACACAAAGAGTGCAATGAAGTAACTGCAGATATGAGAACACTTTGGTACTGCAGTAATGGGGAACAGGAGTTTATTGTTCTTTGACAAATTTCTATGTAACTGCATCACATTAAGCATTTTATTTTAACTACAAGTGTGAGTAATTTTCTTTATTTGTACGACTAGCTGTTAAAGCCAGCTATTTGCTCAATGTTGCCAAGAAAATCTGTTTGTTTCCTAAATGTTTTTTTTTTTACCTCATACACACACACATACATATACACACAAATACAAACATACATACACACAAATACAAACATACATACACACACATGAACCACTTACTATGTCACAAAAGCATAAATAAGCACCACTACTTTGCTCTATGGCTCTGTTTCGACCAAATCCAACTGAATGAAATGTAGCACTCAACAAAATATTCAGTTACAGTAATTCTTATTTAGCTCACCTCCTTTGGGAGATTCATAGTCTCTGCCGGACACAACCATGGCAATCCCTTTCTCACTAAGTTTGCATTTCCATTCATGAAGCAAATTTGAAGTGGAGTCCTGAGCAACAGAAAGCAATTGCAATTGATAAGACTTAAATTGCATATGTGTGTTTGTTTGTTAATCAATAAACTGTAGATGGATATTCAACATCATTTTGGTAGGAGTCTCCTTTAGAAACCATCAACAGCACAAGAACTAGCTACAGCTACTCACAAACCACCAACAGCACAATGTTCATTTCCAATACTTTGTGCTATCTGCATTTTTTTTGTTGTTTGTTAAATGCTGCTATAAAAAAAGTTGTTACAGTATAGCTACCATGGATCCATCATTGAACACTGATAATTCCATCTGTCCAGTAAAAGTCTGTTTGACAATGGAAAGGAAACAGTCCTCCAACCATTTCTCTCCGTTCAGTACTGGTATTACTATAGACTTTTATAAAGATAAACTCTACCTCACATTTACCAAGAAAAAACAACAACAATTACCACATCAATTTTTACAGCTTCTGTCGCCATGCATAATCAGTGCTCAGCTGAAAGTGCGCGCCATTTCGTACTGCAAATAGTGGTAATGGTCGTTAGGAGAGGCGGAGGTCATTTTCAAGGAGAACTAACTGTTGTTGCACTTGCGGGAGGACATTAAGCTTTATTTGTGGACGGTTCCACTGCAGAAAGTGGTATTAAATATGCCCCTTATGCAGCTATTCCCTGCTGGAGCCCCAGAGCTGGTGAGAAGTAACCAAAAGGACAGATTCTACACAGACTACCTCACCTCTCTACTGTCTGAAGTCTCCAGACAAGTGCTTCCGCTGCGCATCTGGCTCAGGTGGCAGAGAGAGTTTCAGCTGCTGGCAGAACTAGGCTACTATGGAATTACAACTGTTATTGGGAATCAGACCTTAGGAGAAGAGTATTGTAATATTGTTCAGGTGACACCCACAACACCTGGGAAGCCATTGGTAGCTCCGGGTTTTTTGAGAAGAACAATTCACATAATTATCCAAACTTTTGGCGTTTATGCACTTGAAAAAGGTCTTGAAGTCATTTACAAAAGAATTCGAGATCGAAGGTTGGGACTCGAGTTATCTGAAGAGAATTATGAGTGGGTTGAAAAACTGGTGGGGAGTGTCGAGGATATTTTCACCGGAGCAAGTCGACTTCATTTGGCTTTCTTTTATATGTATGGCATATTTTACCGATTGGGAAAACGACTGTTAGGGGTGAAGTACTTGATGGTACGCTATGCTAACACTCAAGAAACACCAACTTCTGCAACGACCACTTACCGAGTCTTGGGATATATGATCCTGTTACAGATTTTTGTTAAGCTCTATAAATGGTGCCGTAGCAAGCAAAGTAAGGACAGAGGAGAAGTAGAAGAAGATAATCCAGTAATTAATGATGAATTAGGGTCTGAAGGTGGTCGGGTGGTTGTGCAGGTTGCACCTATTAATAGCAGAGTGAGGTGTCCTTCTTGCTTGGAAGAGTGTCATCATCCAACTGCCTCACTGTGTGGCCACATTTTCTGCTGGTCTTGCATTAGTGATTGGACTAGCGAGAAAGCAGAATGCCCAGTGTGTAGAACAGCTGTGAAACCTCATCAAATCATTTCGTTGCAACATTTTCAATCTTAATTTACTGGTACCTATTTATTTATTGTGAACTGTGTTGCTGATAGTAACTGTACTGAAGTTAGGACTTTTTACCTATTTTGGTATGCTCACTGCAATGCACTTGTGTTTCACAAGCGGAAGTGTCCAGGAACATTGTTGAACTTTCAACTTTGGTGGGATAGACTTGGACTGTAATCCAGATCTTGGTTGGATTGAATGTCTTTGTGCATTCTTTTCTTGAAATGAGTGTGAGATGTCTACTTTAGTGTAGTTTTAGTTAACTAAAACCAAAGCCACTTAGTTTTGGGGTATTTTTTTAACCCTCAGCGGGCATGCGCGAGAGGATTATAGTAGTCCTCCTGTCTGTTTGTCTGTCCGTCACGCTCTGATTTGAAGATTACTGACAATTAACAGTTGATTTAGGTATAAACTTACCCCAGGACGAAGATTTAAGACCTTTTATTGTGCTATCATCCATTGGACATGCTGTAAGAATACCAGCAGCAATAGACCTGGTGACCTCAGAAGCACATCTAAACTGATTTAATTCATTTGCTTTTTGACTGTAACTCAGTTTATATTATTTTGTATTGTATTGTATTGTATAAAAAATAAAAATAAAAAAAAATTTTTTAAATAAAAAAATAACATAAAAAACTGTACCAGCTTTTATGGGCAACGCCCCCTAGCGCACGTCATAATCACGTGAGCAAATAATTTCTTGCAGCCAGCGGTGTAGTTCGCTTTATGATCGCTTATAGACGATGTTTCCATGCACCATTTTCATTGGTCGAGCTATTTTGATGCCTCATTAAAATAGCTAACAGATTGCTTGTTCTTTTGGAAGGATATTTATATAGCTAGGTAGTGTTTAATAGCGCTGAGGGTTCGCACCTTTGGTGCTTCAAGCTGTAGAGAACATGAAAAAAGAAGACAGTAAATTCGATAATAACTAAAACTACCAGTAGAGTGGATTACAAGACTAAAACAAAGCAATTTTTATTGTAAACAAGTCACCTTGAATTATGTCATTACTTAGCTAATGAAGATATAAATTGCCATCAAGAAAATATTCTCTAAACTATATAAAAATATCATACTATATTCATACAAGATTTCATAGAAATGCGCTATTTTTTAAGTAATTTGGAAAAACTACCTGTATTACTTTCTTTAAATCTTTATTGAAGAAAAACTAAAAACTAACTATCTTCAGGGAGAATTTGGAGAGAAAGCTAAAACTAAGCATTCAAGATATTTGTTTAGTATGTAACTAAAACTAAACTAAGGAAGTCTGGCATCTCTAAACCAAAACAACACTGGCTCCTTTCTTTCTTGTTACAGTTATAAATATGAGTGTTTCAATGGGTTTATTCTGTGAGATTGATTTCTTTCAATTTGATAAAATAATGATATCACATAATTGACAGGTGTGAACTAGCTACCAAATCCCAGGGAAGGGTAGCTAGTTCAGCATTACTGATAGCAGAGGTTTGATGGTGCACTATGCAATAATAGGTAACCAAAAAAATAATAATTACGCAATAGAGCGCACGCGCGCCAAAAGAAATGGAGAGTAAAAGGTCAAGTTCAATTCGCTAGTGAAACCCTTTACCTAATCGCTATTCGGTAAAGGGTTTAAAGCTAAACACAAAAAAATATGGCCGGAATCGGTGGGGAAATTTCCATAAAGGAGGAAAGCAGTAAAGAGGATAGCTATGAAAGCAAAGAATACCCCACTATAACTCCTGAGAGTGAGGAAGAGTGGAAACGCCTTGGTTGTCTCTGCCGGGAGCATTTAGGAGAAGTATTATTCTTCTTTTGTTTGGACTGCGGCCAGGCATGCTGTACAGTGTGTTGTATGAGGTATCACCACAAGCACAACACTATGTTCCAAGACATTGTGGAAGACAACGAAGGAGCATTTGGCCACACTGGAATTTTCTTCCCACCACAATTTACTGTGGAAGGTATTCTGAGAAAACTGAATGAAGACCTCCAGAAAATAGACATTAAATCAGGAAATTCTAAAGAACAAATTAAGGCGTGTGTTGAGAAGCACAAAGCAAAGATAGAAAGCTCCAAGAAAGACCTCATTGACCATGTAACAGCTGTTAAAAAAGCGCGCCTTAAGTTCTTACAGGAACAACAAAAGCACTTGAGGAAGAACTTAGACTCGTTAATCGGCGTAGTTGGATTCATGAAGGAGCACCTGGACTCAGATGACCAGTTCAGTATCCTTCTGGCCGAAAAAGAAATCACGCGCCGTGTGGCTGAACTGAATGAGAAGTGCTCTAGAGTGACTCTTCCCAGTGAGCACGACTGGAACCTGGACAAAATCAAAGTCGTTAGGGATGGGAAGTATGTTCAGGCTCCTCATCGGCAGAGGGTGTTGCCTCAGTCTCATCCAGGCCAGGAAGGAAGGAGAAGTGTCGCTGATGTTAGGTTTAATTCCTTTTCTGCCAAAGTGGAGTTCGATATGGACCAGGAAGTGATGCAGGACTTTGTCAAATTGTGTCATGGAGAACTTGTTTGCAAACCTCAGTCTTGGTTGGAAGGTTGTTTTTGAATTGTTAGAAAATAATAATGATGATAATACTATGTAATAATAACAACAACGTGATGATTATTTTTATTATGAGTATGGGGTTCTCAGTAGGGCTTGACAGATTATGCTGCTTTTTAAAAAAATTTTTATTATTATTCTTTTCTTTTTTTTTTATTCTTTTTTTTTTATTCTAAAAAAATTCCCAGTATTATTCCAGTAATTATACACAAGTGAAATATAGCTAGCTACTGTATGTTTGCAGTAGCAAGTTGAGGTGTCATAAAGAGTCACTACCATTGTATTAATTTATTATGGAAAATTCAATGTATAATCTTCCAATTAAAATAAAACACATGCTCCACTGCAGCTGAAGATGTTTAAATTAGCTAAAATGAGAATATTTTACACACTTCTGCTCGATGTGGAAAGTCATTTGCATTCCTTTTCCACCACACAATTGGGTCCTGAGTGGGATAAATATCTTCAGCTGCAGCATAATACTTTGATAGTCCAAGTTGATTGCTGATGTGTTCAGCAAAGGAAAAACAAGGGATTATCAAGATCATTTAATGTTGCAATCAAACTACTTTCATCAGTACCATGCAAACTTAAAAGTTAAAACTGCTATCTCCAAATCCTCATCAATGTGTGATCAACAACTTGTTATCTAGAATTATTCTACTATGCTAATTCATCCAGAAAAAAATGTTGGCATAATCTGGCAGGGCCTGGTTCTCAGTTTTGTAATTCGGGAGACATTATTTTTTGCGGTAAAGGTCGTCACTTTGAAGAAATGGCTGTGGCTAAATTACCTAACTTGTTATTCTCCGATGTTACCGGCTCGCTGCGCTCGAGTGTAGCTTTGAGAAGTGTGAGTAAACCCCGTAGCCCTTAGATATTAGATATTTTGTGTCCTCTATTATTTTACTGTTTCATACTTATTTGGTTGGGTGACTCCAGTTTTTTTGTTGTTTTTTGTTTTTTTGTTGTTTTTTTTGTTTTTTTTCTCAAAACAAATGTAGTTAGCATCATAAATTTTATCATGCCGGTATAATTTTTGATTAAGATTTCGTCTACTTCTATTTGGAGTAGACCATCCACTGAAAATCATGACTCGCAACCAACTGAGGATCAAGAGAAGGCCAACACTGCTCGTGAACACAAAATAGCTGTGGAGAGGCCACACTCCTGTATTGACCAAGCCATACGTGTCAATTATGCCGGAGAGTTGGCTGCTGCTAGGATGTATGCAGGACGTGCTGCAGTAGTTGGAAAATCGCCAAAGCTGGAGGTACTGCTAAGCCAGATTGTTAAATTGAAGGCATTCTCGATAGGGATATTAGGTAGGGATCTGACCACTGCAGGTAGTTTATGTATATCCCAATTAAAAATGAGACTAGTATCTGCATGCCGAGGTTTAATAGTTACTATTAATAGCTTAAATTCTTGAATATATATATATATAATTATGTATGTGCACACACACATGAGCTTGTTTGTTGATGGCATAGAAATTATTATAATATATTCATGAAGTTTGCAAGACTGAATACTTACTGATTTCAAAAGCAAGTGAAACTAGCAAGACACTCTAAGTCTAAACTGTGGGATTTTAATTTGTCTCATTTTTACGTAAATTGAATGGAGATTAGTTGTTCGTATATCGTGAGACTTTCTACCTCTATAGCACAGACTATACATTTTAAATCGTATCTTGTTTACTTCACAGAAGTATCTTTGCTTACCTAAATATGCCAACATTTTGTATTATGCATTTTTTTCATGAAGCTCTGTTTCTTTGGCTACATGCATACACACATGCGTACGCACAATCTCTCAATGTTTTATTGTTTGTTTCCTGTGGTAAACGTAGCAAATGGAGAAGAGAGAGAGGGGGCATGCAGAGGTCTTTAAGAAGCTGATGGCTGAGAGGAGAGTTCGACCAAGTCTGACTCTGCCTCTGTGGGATCTAGGAGGATTTGCATTAGGTCTGTACAATCTCAGATATATTACCGTAGGTGTGGGTTGTTAAATTCCCCCTCTTTGTTTAGTGCTGTTTTGTTTTGTTTTTGTTAAGCACCCATTTTCTTCTCTGCTTTTAGCACTTTTTATTAAGTGCCCCATGCGCCTCATCAACTACTGATCGGTGCTCAGCCCCAGATTTTTGGTTACCACTCGCTGTTAAGCGTCCATTTTCTTATTGTTTGGAGTTATAAGCGGAGGTGCTTAACAACCCACATCTTTGGTATGTTGGTAGGGGGGCAGGCATTAGCATATGCACACACATACCACCCTAGATATGACGACTTGATTAGAAATAAAGTATTGAGTTGTTTGTTAGTTTGTGTGTATTTGTGTTTTGTCCTTGCTCAGGTTCTGTGAGTGCTCTCCTCAGTGAAGATGTTGCTAGGGTGTGTAGTGAAGCAGTGGAAGATGTCGTCAATGACCATTACAATAAGTTAGACTATTCTGATATGTAGGAAGCCCAACCAAATAATCATAATAATATATATTTTGTTGTTAATAGCCAGTTAAGAGAATTCATCAGTAATGACCTTGAAGATGACGAACTTCTAAAGGCAAGTGTTTTATTAATGTCAAGTGTGTATCACATTGCTTCAGTTTAATTTGACTATGACTTTTTAGTTGATGTGAAGTCACTTAAACACTTAAAATTTTTACAGATTACTGATCGCAGTGTAATGTGGGGGTCTGATCTAGATTTTTACATAAACAGTATTTTAATTATTGAAAGCAAGTGGGTTCATGTGCTCATAATTAATTCAGGGTATCGTGAAGTGTCGTGATGATGAAGTGGGTGCTGAGCTCGGCAGTTATGAAGAGGTATGGTAGCAAGCGATTGCATTTCTTGTCTATTGACATGTATCATTAATCTAAATGTGATGATGTGTGAAAGAGAGAAGTTATGTGCAGTCTTTATTTATTTCCAGGAGCAGACTCATGAATCTCTTCGGCAAGTGGTAAAAAGTGGGTGTGAACTAGCCATTTGGGTGACAGAGACTATATAAACTATATTACATCATTTCCTTGATGTCATCTATCGCATTGTTGTTTGGTGCCTTAACACACACTTATTATATAAATATATAAAGTTGATAATGATTCTAACAATCGTGATATATAGTTGTATTTTTATAAAGAATGGACAAAAAGTGACATAGAAATGGTGAATTCAGTGGTACACACATCAGCTTGGTAACTTGTGTTTTGGACACGAGATCAAAAACTGGTCATCTTTGAAAGAGCATCCTACAAAGGAAACAAGACAGGTAGTATCGGTATTGTCATCACTGTCATTATCACTATTATTGTCATCATCATCATCATTATTATTATTATCAACACCATCATCATCATCACATAAATCTAAATGTTGGGGACAACTGGATATGGTGGTGGCACAACAACACGTACAGACATCTCCGTGAAGACACTGTTTGAAAACCTCTTTGTAAACTATCACAACAACACTAAGTCTAATGCAAACTTCATCCCAGTGATTACCAGGATCCAGGAAACTGACAGGAACAGAAAGTAACTGATCAGGAAGTGATAGGTTGGAGTGTTTACATGGACTGTATAATCAGTTCCTGTTTACCCTTACAGAACTGACACATGCTCCTAAACTCTTTGGGCATGTTTACAATCTTCAACCTTCTTAGGTCACAGCTTGGGGTTTTTTTTAATCAATTTATTTTATTTTTCCAATTATTGGTGAAGACATAATAGTATCTGGGACTACTTGGTGTGACTAAGTAATAGTTAGAGCATAAGCGCTTAGGTACTGGTGGATTTAGTGCACTGAAGCCCGAGGGCTGTGTGCACTAAATCCACCAGTACCTATGCGCGCATGCTCTAACTATTTTAGATCCCGTTTACACATGCCCAGTTGCCACTAGCAACTTTGTTTATCAGCATTTTCGCAGAAATGGCTAAAGGCAAAAAATAGTGCACACTTACCAAGTTAGTACACCTAGTAACAATATAGAAACGGGAACTAATACCACCAGATAACTGTCAAAAAAGGAGTTAACGTGGAATAAATTCTATAGTTGAACCTTTAATTGACACTAAAAACCTGAAACAGATGTGTGGGTGTGATGTACCTGCTAGTCTAGCACAAGGGTAGTGATAGGCCGCCTTGCAGGCCCTAGAGTGACAGCAAAGAGTAGCTCCCCCAGTCTTGCAAGACCGACATGTCTATACAATCATTAATACACATAATAAATTCCCTGCACATTCATTTTCAATTGACTAACAAACAATTACTCTGGTTCTAGAAGAAAGATTGGATAGTAAATTGATCTGGCATGAGGGAATTAATCCATAAAAAAAAAAAGAGCCAACAACAACAACTTATTTTTTGCACAAACAAGTATGAACACTCTCCCAACCTAAACTTGACATGGCACGAGGCTCCAGTATAATGGAAAGATATTCACCAATTCAATATTTATGCACATACCAACTTTTGTCCGCCTGACACAGCGTCGTGAAGACCTAGCAGCTTGCCACCCACAAGACACACCCCTGGCGCCCAAACCGCGCAGTCTTCGTGTATCCACAAAGACTGGTCATTCTTCGACTCTTCACCAGATTTACCGTTAGAAACCGTCCCTTCAGTTGTCCCAGTTGCTTGCTTGCTTTCTTCTTCCTGGACCTGTGGTTTGTATGGTCCAAACAGAAACCCCAGATTGTGCTCGCTCTCTCTCCTCATGCATAACGCACACAGCACCGATGCTCGTTCCACACTTCCCGTCTTCTTCATTGCTCCCACTTTTTGCTTTTTCCGTGACCTGGCACCACCAGAAACGGACGATTTCCTCTTCAATGGCGATATTTTGGAATCACTCTGAGTTTTTCCCGTGCCACTTGCTGTCTCCATTGCTTCATTCTGAGTACCTCCCCTTCCATTACATTCCTCCCCACCTTTCACCACATTAATTACTTCCGTTGCACAAATCTCGTCTTTAACCGTCTCCGTCAACTTATTAGCTTTGTCTTCTTTATCAAGCTCCCCCACTCTTCCTTTCTTTGCTGTAATTTCTTCCTCGGCTACTTCAGTATCCTCCGACCTGCCCCTCTTCGCTGCCACTGAATTATCTTGTGACTTGGCACTGGCACTCCCTGGTCTCGGGCTGCCCGTCTTTGACCTGGACCGACGCAAATTGTATTCCTTACTCAGAATGTGGAAGTTTGAATCTATGAACACATCAGCTGTGTTGGGGTTGTCCAGTGAATCCTGCTGCGATACCGTAATGGAAGGCATTAGATCTCCTTTAGAAGTGCCATCGCCATCATGCTTACTGATTGGAGTAGAGAGAGAGGACTTGAGCCTTCCGCTGATAATGTCAGAAGTTTTGATGACAGTGGCAGTCACGATACCCGGAGTGCCTGCTGTGGATATCTTGGGAACCTATAGCATTAACAATCAGTAAGTTTAACGGAAGAAATACTATAATCATTTCATGAATACACTAGATAACTTAATTAATAATTAATTCAACAATAATTCAGTAACTGAAGTCAAGTGAGTGGGAGGTAAAATGAGAGGGCAGTCGGTACATGTCAAGTCAACACGTGCAAAAGACATACATATTATAAAAATGATGTAATTACAGATATTCTGAGCAGACAGTTTGGGATTACCATAAAAAAAATTAGTACACGTATCTTTAAAATTATTATGTGGGATGTTAATGCTGCTGGGCAAAGCTAATGTGAGGTCAAGTCCTGCACAGGCTATGTATATTGTATGGCCGACCATAGCTAAAGGGAAGGGAAAAAAAAAGAAGGAAGAAAAAAAAAAATCTGAAACTTTAGCCCCTTGGTCTGTACTCTAAGTTAACATACTTTAACATCCACAGGTAACTTGGGTGGACCTTCTGTAGAAGACAAAGGAGCATGGACTTCGGAAGTAGAAGTTGTAGGTGAAGTCCCTCTGCTTGTCTTCTCGCCTGTCATGCTATGAGGAGTCACACCTCGACTAGACGGAGAAGGAGAAGGCGTGGCAGAAGGAACTGGGCTGGAATATCGTGCAGAGATAGTAGAGGAACGCAGCGTGGAGACTCTCCTGGCTACTTTATCATTAACCAAAGATGTGCCCAATTCAGTGCCAGAGGAAGTGGAAGATGGAGGAGAGACACATGTGCTAGTGATGGGGAAGCTGTCAGAGGAAGAATCAGACAAAGCTGTCACCATAGTGCTCGGGGCTGGAGTAGGGGCGTGGCCAGTGAAGGAGGTGTTGCTGTTGCTAATGGGAATGGCAGTCACTGGAACGAGAGGAGAAGTCTTCAAAACAGAAGAAGTCTTCATGATGCTCATGGTTGAAGGAGGTTGAATAGAAAGTGTGATGATTGGAGGAGAGAGTGAGGGTGTAGACGTGATAGAAGTGCCTGTGGTGACGGTGACAGCTGTAGTGAGCGCTACTGCAGGAGTGGGAGTGGCCTTAGTGGGTATCACAGAGACTGAAGGAGTTGAGGTGCTGGTGATTGGAGTCGGAGTAGCACTTGTTACTGCTTGAGTTGAAGGAACATTACCACTAGAATCGGATTGCTAAATATGTCAAAAACAGTAACAATAACAACAACAAAATCATCAAGAATGCCAATACACAAACTCAAAAAGGTACAATAAAATAAACAAACAAAATAATAAATAGAGTATCATATTATTAAGTTTCAAATTTAGATTTCAAAACGATGCCTAAATTATTACAACTACAGGGATTTTTAGGCCTTTCTAGGGGGCATTTTGCCCCTCCTGAAATGGTTTTACCCTCCCCTGAAATTATTAAGACCTTCCATGGTGACTTTTGCCACAAACTTTTCACCAATTTCAGGGAAATTAGAAGCTCTTCCTGAAATTTAAAAAATGTGATTTGACCCAGTTCTAATAAATATCCTGGACTAAAAATTATATCTATATAATATGGAGCCAAAATCATAACAGAAGAATTCAGAGTGTACAAGCACCACAGTTAAAGTAATGTCTTTTCCCTGGGCTAAGGGATGGAAGGAAAATGTCAATATCAATACAATGTAACGTGTTATATTGAGGTCTTACAGTTCTCAACTGAGATCAAGCAAGTGTTCAGCCTTTCTTTGGAAGATTTATTGTATTGCATAAATTCTCGGTCTTGTGGACCTTCTAGTGCAAGAATGAATCAGAGAAAAAAATGAGTGGCTTATATAACGGTACAAGTGTGAGCACCCTTGCCTGTAACCTTTAGATTAATCAACACTTTCTCAACTGACTCTTCTCTCTTGTCTTATCTTGCATCATTATACAAGCCACTCATTTCTTCTCTGATCCATTCTTGCACTAGAAGGTCCACAAGACTGAGAATTTATGCAATACAATAAATCTTCCAAAGAAAGTCTGAACACTTGCTAGGTCTCAGTTGAGAACTGTAAGAGCTCAATATAACATGTAAACAACAAGAACAACAACAACCTAACAACAACCATAACAACAACAACCATAACAACGACAACAACAAGAAAGCTTACTTTTAATGTTTGCTGAACAGTTGCTGCCAATGCTTGGACCAGAGTAGGATCAAGTCTCTGAAGAAGTGCAGTCCAGTCTGGATTAGGTCCTTTGGTTACTGGCACTTTCTTCTTATCTTTAAGTGTGCCAACATCAGACTTTCCTCCAGAAGCTCCTGCCTTCACATTAGCAGTTCCTACTTTATTAGTATTACTAGCAGACTTTCCAGTTGAGGAAGTCTCTGAAGCTGGTACAATAGGCTTTTTTGTAACTCTCTTTTTCACTTTGGATACCTCCTTGCTTTTCTTGTTGGTTCCACCAGAAGTTTTCGAAGTTGAGGTAGTAGAGGCACTTATCTTAGCCTTTACAGAAGCTGGATTGCCTGACATGGTAGTATTAGAATTCACTGTAGAAGTAGAAGTCACAGCACTAGTATTCGAAGAAGTAACCACTGAAGAGCTTTCAGTGGAAGTAGATTGAGTTACTACTCCAGTAGAAGTTACAATGGCATCCACTCCACCAATATCACTAGGGGCAACCAGTTTAATATCCCCAGCTGCTTTTGTGGTACCAGCTTTAACAGCTGCAATACTCAGTTTAGTAATGCTCACAGTCAGTGGTCCTCTGGGGCTGGGAGACCTAGCCAATGCTAACTTACCAATAGTTCTGTGCTGGCCATCACCAGTTTTCTCTTCCATTTCCTGCTTCTCAACTCCTGCTACAAGTTGAGCTGTCTTCTGTTGTAAAGACTCTTCATCATTAACTTTCTTAATATCACTTTTGGTTTCCCTTGGAACCTGTTTCAACTGTTTTCCATCGTTGTCTTCTTTAGCAATTCTCTTTTTGTCTCCCTGCTTGGCATCTCCTGGCTTCACCTCCTGTGAATTCTGAGTTTGACTTTTGGTATCTGACTTGGAAAGACCGGATCCTGAAACTCGTGCCGAATCTGTAGATGATCTGTGCTTCGGAATCTTGAACTTGGATAACAACTTCTTTGAGCCAGGGTCCTCACTTTTACTGGCACTACTATGCTTGTTGGACAGCGAAGTATCAGAAGCTTTCTTTTTCTGAGAAGGAAGTGGTTCTTCTGCATGTGGCTGTATCAAAGTAGGACCTCTGTCCTTTACACTCTCCTTTGGAGTCATCCTGAGCATAGAATTTCGTTTCTCAACATAATTCACAGCAGTCTTGTACTTGGATGACTTGGTATAGTGTGCAGGAGAATTGGACCTTTCACTCCTAGATTCACCTACGTTAGCGCGAGGGTCTTTAGGAGGAACTTCAGGGATTGTCCGTTTGCTGCCACTGCTCCCACTGAACCGTTCTTTTCTTCCCTGATAGTCATTTCTTGAGAAGTAGATATTGTCTCTGTGACCATCGATATCATCACTCCGCCAATTATATCTGTACCGCTTTCCTGAATCTCTTCTCCCGTCCCCAGGCCACCTGGAATCATCTTGAGACTGGTAGTGGTACTTTCTGTCATCGTAGTGTTTCCTGTCTCCTTGAACTTTCCAATCACTTTCCGATGACGATGGTCTCCAGTTTCTTTCTTGTGATTCTTCTGAAGGAGAACTTCCTGTCCTGTCATCTGTTCCAGCAGATGCTGAGGAATGATAGGAATAGCCTAAAGAAGCTGGAGGTGGTGGTTGGTGAGTGGGAGGTGGTTGGTGAGAGGGAGGTGGCTGGTGAGTGGGAGGTGGCTGAGAATAAGGCGGCGGGGGAGGAGCATGGTGCTGCTGTCCAGGGGAATAACCTTGGGAGCTCATAGGAGAAATGTTTTGTCGAAGGTCTCCATGGGGAGGATGGCTGGAGTGGTGGTGATCTGGTTCAGCCCTGTGTTGCCTCATTTCTAAGGGTCCAGTGGCACTAGTAGGAAACAATGGCTTCAGAGGAGCTTCTACTGGACGTGTATCAATCGGTGAGTGGTGTTGAAGAGATGGTGAATAGTCCTGGGGCGGCACTACAGGTGGGGATGACCTGACAGTCTGCATTGGAGGGTTTGGACTGAAACTTGGAGGAGGTGCCCGCTGATCTGATAAAAGAGATAAATGGTTTGGTGGTGGCCTCTGGTGGTATGAAGGAGCAGCCCCTTGCTGGCCATGAGGCTGAGCCTGGTGAGTTGGAGGTGGTGCCTCATGGAGAGGTGGAGCTTGATGTGGAAGAGGTGGAGCCTGTTGGAGATGAGGAGGAGGAGGAGCCTGGAAAGCAGGAGGAAGAGTTTGATGATGATTTGGAGGATATTGTTTGTGCTCAAGGGAATCTTCGCGAGTGGGTGCTGGTGGTACTCCTATAGGAGTACTAAGAAGAGTCTTTCGTGATGGCCTGCTATCCCTAGTTTCTTCTGAAGCATGTGGGTGGAGCTCTGGAGGTTGTTCAGAGTGGGATTGAGAGGGTCTGGCGCTAGATGAAAGGTCGCACCTGCTGCTAGAGTGGTTACTGTCTATGAAAGGCTGAGATGTTCCCGGTAACTGCCCGCCGGTAGTTACAGTTGATTGGGTCAGAGACATAGTGGAAGAAGACTGGTGCAGAGAAGCAGCAGCAACTGGATTGACTTGTTGAGTCGATGCTGAAGAGATAGTTTCCTGGGGAAATGTCTCAGAGGAAGAGTGACTGACAGAAGAGGCAGAATCATGCTGAGAAGATATCGCTGGCTGCTCTTGAGTCCTTGATGAAGTCGCAGGAAGACCATCGGTATTGTAGCCCTTGTAGTAGCTTTGATCCTGTTTTTCCATATAATCTGACTGCTCTTCTCCATAACCTTCATAACCAGTCTGTTGGTAATATTGCCCTTCTTCCCAGCCGTCATATTGCTGATAAGCGTATGCTTGGTTTGGATCGTTGGGGTCTACATACTGCCGGTTAGGATCATTTGGATCAGCGTATTGCCGGTTGGGATCATTGGGGTCTACGTAATACTGGTCAGACTCATTTGGATCTACATATGCCTGATGCTGCTCCCTGTACTGCTGCCTTGAGCCACTGTATTGCTGATTTTGATCTGCATCACGGTTCTCCTCACTCCCAGTTGGGTAAGGTTGACTTGAATCCGTATATACTTGACCAGCAGACTTCTCATCACATTCAATGTTCTGCTGAGTTTGACTAGAACCAAATTGGCCCTTGTCATGCTGATCAAAATTCCTTCCCTCCTTAAGTCCTTCCTTATAAAGCTGGCTTTTATCTTGCCCTTGATCTGCTGCACTGTTCTCTCCTTGCTCACCATAGCCCTGCTCTGGCTGCCATGCATGGTACTGCCCATCCTCCCCCAAGTAGTAGCCTTGTTCAGGATAATAATACTGGCCACTTTCATAGTCATACACTGCACCTTCATAATACTCTTCAGAGTAGTAGTCTTGCTGGTAATAATCTCCCTGATTAGATATCTGATTTTCTGCCTTGTCACTTTTCTCCTGTTTAACTTGCTGCTGTTGCTGCTTCAGTTTTTCCTCTTTTTCTTTTTTCTCCAACATTTGTTGTAAAATATTCACCAATTTTTGCCTGTCCATCCCAACACTGCTTTTCTCCAACTCTTTTTTCCTCCCCAATCTCCTTAGCCCTTTCTTAAATGTGACTTTCTCCTTTTCCTCTTTTTGGCTTGGCTGTAGCTTCTCCTGCTCCATGAAAACCTGCTTGTCAGTTTCCTGAACCTCCTGCTCCATGAAGACTTGCTGGTCAGTTTCCTGAACCTCCTGCTCCATGAAGACTTGCTGGTCAGTTTCCTGAACCTCCTGCTCCATGAAGACCTGCTTGTCAGTTTCCTGAACCTCTTGCTCCATGAAGACTTGCTGGTCAGTTTTCTGAACCTCCTGCTCCATGAAGACGTGCTGGTCAGTTTTCTGAACCTCCTGCTCCATGAAGACTTGCTGGTCAGTTTCCTGAACCTCCTGCTCCATGAAGACTTGCTGGTCAGTTTTCTGAACCTCCTGCTCTATGAAGACCTGCTTGTCAGTTTTCTGAACCTCCTGCTCCATGAAGACTTGCTGGTCAGTTTTCTGAACCTCCTGCTCTATGAAGACCTGCTTGTCACCCTCCTGAACCTCCTGCTCCATGAAAACCTGCTTGTCACCCTCCTGAACCTCCTGCTCCATGAAAACCTGCTTGTCACCCTCCTGAATCTCCTGCTCTATGAAGACCTGCTTATCACCCTCCTGAACCTCCTGCTCTATGAAGACCTGCTTGTCAGTTTTCTGAACCTCCTGCTCCATGAATACCTGCTTGTCACCCTCCTGAACTTCCAGCTCTTTCAAGACTTGCTTCTCAACACTTTCTCTCGCTGCTACTTCAGAGTTTTCCTCCATAACATCTTGATCCGCTTCATCACAAGAGGAAATACTCCAATCACCTATTGGACCTCGTTTCATTTCTCTTTCAACATGTACTTTACCAACAACTTTACCCTCACCATGCTGCAATGACATTTGAATTCTGTGATCGTCTGTTTTAAAAGTAGACTCACTTTCAAAAACTGGATCTTTTCCTTGCACACCTCGTTCTGCTTCATGGACAATTTCCTTCACCTCCATTTCAGTCCTTTCTTTTGTATCAACATTACACCTGACTAACTCATCACCTTCTTTCACATTTACAATACTTTCTTTAAAAACGTCTTCCCCTTCAGTGATATCTTCTGAAGCATGGGAAAATGTATTCATTATCTTCTTGTCCCTTGTCCGGTCCATACCTGGAGCTACAGTGAAATCACTTGTGTGACCAGAAGGATCATAAGCACCAACGGTTCCACCATCGTCTATGCTGCATTCTGCATTCTTAGCACACTCTACAGGGATTGTTACTTTTCTCTCTAATACAGTCTCTACCTCACCAAAGCAGCTCACATTCGTGCTGCTTACTTTCAGTAGCTCTGTCCCATCTGGAGTTTTATCTTTTGCAATGTATTCCTCACTTCTAGTGTTACTGCCTTCTACAACTTGACTCAAATTTGAAAACATCACTCTATCTTCTTTGGATGGTGATGACAATACTCCAAACTTGCTGCTAGGTCCTTCTTCACAACTATCTGAACTGTCTCCATCCAGTACAGTAGGCTTCATGCATTTCTTGCCACTTTCACCCTGCAGTCTCACTACAAAAATGAATTCATAAAAATGAGGTTATAGTCAAATCCTACCAGCTGACACTAGCCCCTCCCACAATTTTCTCACCTGTGGCAGCATGCTCCATATGCTGACTGTGGACATGTTCAGGAAAGACAGCAACTGGACTAATACTCTTTTCTGTATGGGGATTATGCTGAGGCGTTCTTTCCTCTTTACTGGAGATATCGCTGTGGGTGTGGCTTAATCCCTTCTCCATCCCCTCTTCTTCTTCTTCTTCTGAGGTTGATGAAGTATAATCTACCAAAGACATTTTCGGATTACCCAGCTCAGAGAGTACGCTAAACAGCTACTCCAACGGTAGTAACATCAGTATAATAAATAGTTATTCAGAGACTAACATCATGTGCTGAATAGACATTTTAAGTAAAATACAATTTTAGAGTCGTTTAATTAGATAAACACTCTACGGAAACGGACGACTCAAGGAGGAAGAGGAAGGGTAGTGGTTTGGAAGTTACGGAAAAGAAAAAAAAAATAGAGAGGTGGAGTCAGAGACTTTATAAAGTGGGAAAGGTGTGTCGAGAAGGTGGATCGTATGACCGTCTGATATCGTCGATGAGAATTTATCTCTAGGAGAAACTGACGGGATGCTTGTGAAGGAGTATAGAATATGTATGCCCCTGACTGTGGAAGAGGTAAGATATCACAGCTCAGTTGCGGGTCGTCATAAAAATGTACTTACAAATTTTCTGCACGAATATTTTCTATAATATTATTCTGCAGTACAGGGTTGGCCAGCTGTACATGATAGCCAGACACAGTGCAGAAGAAAGCAAAGGCAACGGTGATGGAGTAGAAGTTGTGGTCAATGAAGCTTGCCATGATGAAAAGCATGGAGATGGACAATATACAGAGAAAAGGATTTACCTGACAAGGTAAGTCTTGTACTTAATTGTGAAGCAAATAGCTATCTGTTTTCATGCATGAGGATCTGTTGCCTGAAGTAATTGAGCAGTGGAACATTCATCCAGTATGATAAACATCCGGCATTTTGACGCTACATCAGACTTTATAAGATTCCATTCTTTATAACCATCTTGACTTTTTTAAAGTGACTGAATTGCCGGTAAACATGCAGTGTACACACCTCCATCCAAGATGATATTGTTTCAATAGATTTAGGCGACATCAATTTCTGTGATGCTCCCAGAAGAATGACTAAGCAATCTGTTTGGCTACCCAATTATGAGTTTCAAAATTTAAAACCAAGAACTCCAGATACTCTGATTTAATTCTCATTTGATTGTGTTTTGCGCGTACTTGTTTCTCGTAGCACTGGGAAAGTGAAAATGGGGATAACAACTGTAACAATAACACAGAACCAACACTGATCCACACTTATTTGCGTGTCACTTAAGGCACAGTCCAAGGATTAGGACAAGTTCCTCTCCTGGTGGGGACATTGTGGATGGTGGTACAGTTGCAGTATAGGCACATGTATATCTCGATATATAGTAAGTGCAATATTCAGTCAATCTCAGTGGGTTCATGTGTGAGGTTTTATTTACACTTACTTCACTGGACAGTCTGTCGTCTAACAAGTTTAATGATTCAGTTTAGCTTTTTTAACCGTGATACAAGTACTTGGTTTCGAAATAAGTAGACTGGCAAAGAGTTAGGTAAAGTATTAGTTTGGTATGATTCTATTTTTTAACTTTGACTGGGAACTCTCTGGATGAAAAAAAAATTCATGAAGTGACATTATTTCAATCGTCTGGCAACTCAGAGATTGTGTGAAGGGATTTTCCCTTCTGCAGGGAAGTCCATCTTCTGAATGAGGTGCTCAAGTAATTATTATGTACATTAATAATTAGTCATTCATATGTGACAGTCTATGGGAAAGGGGGGCACTTCACTCAAACAAAAAAAAATGAGTTTTTTATGCTAATAAAAAGCTACAATTTATCTCAACTTAGTGCTAAAATACTGGAGGATAAAACCTTCCCCGTGCAGAGAAACTGGCAGTTGAACTGGGCTGTTCAGCAAAGCAATTGTACTAGAAATCGAGAAAACATAAATTGAATTTCCACTTCCGGTATAATTAAGGTTTCCGTATACTTAACGGCGTACTCCGCATACTCAATTAAATCGTACAGCCGCCTTTTAACGGCGACTAACGAAGTTTGCGTAGAGTTCTTTTTAGCTTTCAGAGCGTCTCACAGCCTGTCTTGTCGGAATCCTTGGCTACTCTACTTGATGTAGTGATAAACTTTCAACCAGAGGTAAGCTGTAGATTGCATGCACTATTCTCAAAGCTATGCAGTTTTTTTTAGCTGCTTGTTTGAAACTCCGCCCATTCCCCGTTTATTGTACTTCGAGAACGAGAGAGAATAAAAAAGTAGCTTGTCTTTCCACGGCACGCTTGGGGTCTTTTAAGTTGTTTCGGCATTTGAAATTTGGCATAGACTTAGAGTAAGGGTCACTAAGACTAATTCTGCAAAAAACAAAAATAGGAGAAAGAAAGAATTTTTCCTATGATTTACTTTTGGAGCCTATATCTCAATTTCAATTTTTAAGTGAAGTGCCCCCTTTTCCCATAGACTGTCACATATTTTCAAGTCCTGAACACGTTTCTACATGTCACTTTCAATGTACAATATGTCAATTACATGTATGTACAATGAAATGGTACAGCTCATGCATTTAATATGCACATATACGTACATGATATTCATACTTGTAAGGATATACATACCTTCCTGGAACAGCTGCCTTTCATTTCCGTGTTGGTATCTCCTTATTAAGCATTGTGTACCAAGCCACCCGACCAAGATAGGAAGTGAGGTCTTATTTTGCATTCATTGGTCTTCTAGTAGTGAACACATTATAGTAGTTCAAAGCTTTAACTGGCTATGATTTACTATTTTGCATTCTTTAAAGCATATCCTGACCCTTACTGGATTACTGTCAGATCTGAAGTAGGATAACTTATAATTTGCTGTGAGGTGCTGCTTGTGGCTCAGGAAGTTAAGGATGGGATTCCACACATCAAACACTGAGCTTGGCAAAGTGATTTGTTAGTTGTTATCTTTATTCACTGAACAGCTTATGATAGGAAGTGGCAATGTTTGGTGTTGTCTATAATGCTATACTATAGTGTACATAGTTTGTTTGTGTGTGTGTGTGTGTGTGTGTGTGTGTGTGTTGCAGTCGACTACCAACTTGGGCCCAATACATGATACCAAGAATATTGTACATCACTGAAAAGGCATGGAACTATTACCCCTACACTAGGACTGGTAAGAGATGCATGATGTGCAGGTGTGTTGGGGGGTGTGTGTGAGTGTTAGAGAGTTGGATGTATGTATGAGTGTTAGAGGGCTGGGTGTGTGAGTGTTAGGGGATGTGTCAGTTAGACCAGTGGTCTTGTCCAGACCATTGTGTTGTGTGTTGGTGATAGTAACCTAATCAAGTCTTGATCTTCATGTCGGGCCATCTAGCAGTGTATTGTGTGCTGTAATAGTGTCCTTTAGGTTTGTGTTATATTTATAATCCGTGCTATTGTTATGTTTGTTACATACCAACATTCGATGCTACACTGGCGTCTCCTCAAACATGTGACTTTCACTTCTGGTTGCTGATCTAGAGTACACGGTAAGTATGGCTTCATTAAGCCACGTGGAAAGAATTTATAAAATAAAATAAATTTAATAAATTAAAGGTTGTCAATGTGATTACATTCAATTTAATTGAACAAGTGGACTATTTGGGTATGCACTTTTTTGTAATATCAGCTAATGATTTAATTGTGTGAGTGTATATGTGTGTGTGTGTATGTTTCAAACATAAGTCAATTAAAGTTGAAGTATGTCAGAGTTTAGTGAAATTGAAGCCGCAGTTTCCCCTTCTTATTCCCATTCTTATAATTCCTCTACCTGTCAGGGCTATACACACACACGTGCACACACACGCACACACACACACACACACAGCATATGCATTTGTATTTAGAGTAAAGGAACACATGGTTTGGAATCTATAAGTACCTTAACAAGATTCCCAGAAGCATATTTATCCACACTGACTCGTGTATTTCTTCCTATTGTATATGTGCTTTCAGTGTTCCTTCCTACCCAGATTCTCCATTCAAATTGATACAGTGTATGAAGACAACAATGGCTCTAGTGACAATGTGAGTCTTTGCAATAGAGGCAATTATACAGACAACAAGTTTTGAGGTGTAGCATAGAGTTGGTGTTAAGTTGCACACATGCACACGCTTGCACATACAAGCAAACCCAATATAAAATAGTGGTAAGGATGTCCTACTCGCCTGTCTTTAATTGCTGGGGTAATCCTGTCTATTACAAGTCACAAAAGGAATATCGCTAGTGTGTGACTTGTGTGTGCATTCAGTGCATATAGTTTGTTAACCAGATTGGTAACAGGAGCCTAATGAGTGGTGTGTGTCAGCCGGCAGTGGGTGGTTGGCCTGGGATCAGTCTGGGATTGGATTGGAGTGTGGAAGGAAGTGTCAAGGGCCACAGGAAGAGCGTGTGGAATGTCAGAATGTTGTAGGATGACTGGCTAGTCCTCTGACATGTATGGATGTAGACGAATGTCAGTCATGACGTGTTGTCTCTTGGTTGGCTCAGTGCATTTCCCAGCAACTGTCTGACAGACTAGGGAATGTATCCAGAATGTGGCTTTAGTATTACTCTAGCCCTAGACTTCCATTCCACTAGTGGAACAACAACAATAAAAAAAATAAATTTGGGTTTGTTTTAAAATTTTGTTGAGTATGCATACCTCGCTTATAAGTTATTCCTGGTGCGTGTTGGTTAGATGCTCTTTACAGTGATATTTACATGTTTCCGCAGGCTCTGAACCTTGATCAGACGATATTGGGACAGAGGGAGGTGGAGTTTGTTGATATATTGACTGGCCAGTTCTCCAATGGGGAGGCTAGAGAAGATTTAGTGAGTTTTTTGTTTTTTGTTGTTGTTTTTGTGGTTGTTGTTTTTTGCGATGTGTCATATGCTAGTTCCTGTAAATTTTGATTAGTGAATTTTTTTGTTTTTTTGTTATTGTTTTTGTGGTTGTTGTTTTTTGCGATGTGTCACATGCTAGTTCCTGTAAATTTTACTAAACCTGCAAACTTACAAGTATGTACATTCACTCATTCTGCTCTTGTGCTCATGGTTTATGTGTTGTCTATATTCACACTTTGACGTGTGAGGTTTGGCACATGGAGTTGGTGGTGAATTGTTTGTTTGTCACTTCATGTGCTATGCAGCATGGGAACTATGTGAAAGTGGTAAATAAGTTGGCATTGTGTGACTATGAAGTGGTAACTATGGAGTGGGCACTATGAGAATTGGTAACTATGGAGTGGGCACTATGAGAAGTGGTAGCTATGGAGTGGGCACTGTGTGAAGTGGTAATAAGTGTAGTGTAGGCACTAATTACTATAGTCAAGGGTATCACCTCCTCTGGAGCACACTGGCCTGCTCTGCTATTCTCGGCACCAATTTAAACTTTTTATAATGTGGCTTATTATTATTACTACTACTACTAGCACGTACCCTGCCACAGAGTGGTGCTTGATGTACAACTTATGCAAATTAGGAATGCAATAACATTGTTATTATTCTCTATCATTTGGTTTAGTTGCATCAATCCACTTTACTTTTTCTTGACCCATTTATTCATGAGTGCACGTACTGTTGAGGGCATTACTGACGAGAGCATTACTGACGAGGGCATTACTGACGAGGGCATTACTGACGGGGGCATTACTGACGGGGGCATTACCCCCCCCCCCCCACACACACACACACACCTTTGTGCAAAGATTGAATACTCTTATCAACTATTGGTATGGTTAGTTTCATAAAGCCAGATCTTTGCTGTTTATTTAGACCTTCTTTCAAAGGAAACTATGCTTTTAAAAGCTGCAACGAACAAATTATGTAACGAAAATGAAATGGATTGTAGGCTGTGATAGTGGTTTATGTTTTAATGTGTGTGTGTGTGTGTGTGCGTGTGTGCTATAGGACTGCTCAAAGTTCAAGTCCAGCAAGACTGGTAGAGGGCCTCTTGAGCCAGGATGGAGGGTGAGTTCCACAAGTGATAGTCATACCAGAACTGTTCACAAGTTAGTCACAGGAATCATTCATTAAATAGTCCACTGCCATCAGGCAAATGCTCTGTCCCTGATTTTTGAGGGATACACACACATGTACCATTATTGAGAACCTGCCATGTTTCCTGTTCTTTTTTTGTTTGTTTGTTTGTTTGTTTGTTTGTTAGCTTGCTTTTACTTGACAATATAGATATGAATGTTTTGTGGTATTATTACTGCTCCTGTTGACATGTCTCATGCATGTGTATGGCATGTTCAGTTGTCCGTTGATCACACAAACACTCTTCACGCTGCAGTTTCATTTGTGTTGTTACTGAAGTTTCAACTTCCATACACGTAATAACACTTCCTCTTCCGGACTGATTGTTTTGTTACGTCGACGCTTATCTCTTAACGGAACTCAGTCATGGTTCAGTTTGTACACGGGGACTTTGATCAATTATGCGCTTTGTATCCATGGAAACATAGGCCTCGTGTTATTGTAAACATGTTGATAGTCTGTATCCATCCCCATGCCTGTGCATCCATCCCCATGCCTGTGCATCCATCCCCATGCCTGTGTATCCATCTCCATGCCTGTGCATCCATCCCCATGCCTGTGCATCCATCCCCATGCCTGTGCAAGCCTTGATCTGGTCAGCTGGTTTCTAGACAACACAAACAGGTGCATAGGTACAATCCAATAAAGCCACCTAATTCTTTCTGTGGGGTTTTTTTTCTTGTTGGAAAATAACAACAACAACTTGTGGTCATATTCTGATTGGGTCTCAAAATAGAAGCAATATTTTTTTAAAAATTGGAAAACTTGTGGTTGGCTCTAACAGGATCAGAAATATAATTTTCAATAGAATCCAGATAGACTGGCGAACAAAATAATAATAATAATAATACAGAAGGTTTGGTATGTAGTGTGAGTTTGTAATGGAACACTGTAATAATGTAATACATGATGTATTATGTTATAGTTGAAGTAATTAGTCAAAAAAAGTATCTTAATTGAGCCATAACCGCCAATTTTAGTCGAGTTCACAGTGCATGTGTGTTATGTTTGATGTTAACTAAACCACTAACCAAAAATGCAGGATTTAATTTGGGCACGAGTTTGCCCCTAGCTGTTGACTATTTGTACTACGAGTTGCACATATACACATGTACACACACGTGCACACACACACACACACACACACATACTTACTTTTAATTTTGTGTTGTCATTTAGGAGACGCAGAAACCTATCATGTGCTCATACAAGGTCATCAAGGTGTTCTTTGAAGTGTGGGGTCTTCAAGGCAAAGTGGAATCTGGAGTTCACAGGGTACAGTATAGCTTGAACCTTTGGACAACTAATTGTCTATTAGCTCTACAGTTCCACAGTGTTGGTTGGGCGATTGAAAAGTGTTCAATTATTTTTTTTCCTAATTGCACTATACATGTAGCTTTCCCTGTAGTCATTTGTAAAGTTATGGAAGTGAAGCTTTACTAGATTATGACGACTGAAGGCAACTGTGCCCAACGGCTCCTTGCCCTCTTTATTTATTTAAGAACTAAAACCCACATTGCTGAAATACTCTTCCGCTTTAGAAAAGCTTTTGTGTTCAACAAAAACAAATTGTGCTGATTTGCTATTTCAGTCTTTCGGCCAAGTAAGGGAAACTTTGTTATGCAGCTGCAGCAAGTACTGAGAGACCATAGCATTATCTGACCTGCTGTCATTCTCTTATTCGATCATATACATAACACAGATTAGATGGTAGGGATTGTTTATTTGTTGGTTTTTCTTTCTTTCAGTATTGAAATGATTTATTTCCTACAGGCAATTACAGATATTTTGTTGAGAGGTCACAAACAAGCCTTTGTGTGGATGGACGACTGGTATGGTAAGTAATGCATTGTGTGTGTGTGGGTGTATATGTGTGTGTGTGTGTGTGTGGCCAGTGAAATAAGCACTACATTTTTAAAGTAAAGTGTATTCAGCATGACTGCAGTTGTAACATGTTGTTGCCAAGGAAGCAGGGGTGTAACTGGCATATGGGATGGTTGACAAAGCTTCCTGCTATACACACATTTTTCCTTCCAGTTACCCTTTGTGTTTAAAGCTTTTCATCATAGGGAGGGGGGAAGTGGCTAAATATTACTTGAATACATATCCACCACACAGACTCCACACTTGTTTTTATCAGGGAAGACCCTTTCGCAGTTGTAACCACCGTACATTTGTTTTGAAGTACAATTTGGGAAAATCATAGTATAGTTTAGTTTGTGTTGCCCCAATTTAATGCTATAGCCTCCAGAAGTTATAATAGGCAAGCGAGCGAAGCAAGCAAGACACTACCAGAAGTAACTCAATTGAAAATCGGGGATATTTGTTTATATTATGTTTGGACGTACGTATGTCATTTTTGTACTTTGACCCTGGTGTTTTTGTGTTAGTTTTGTGGTCGACCCCGTCACCAAACTTCACTAAACAGAATCCTCTGGTTTATCGATCATTACCCATATCACCCTAGCAATGGAATTGTTTACCGTTTTGAATTCTTTTGCGGGTGCAGTTAAAACTTGAAAACTTACTGGAGTTCCATTTCTATTCGAGTTACTGGCGGTGGTAATTCAATGCGCTCTTTGTCATGGTTATAAGCCCTACGCAACAGTATTTACTTGAAAATTCAATATTAAAAATTCACATAGGTAAGTCTTGTGCAGGTGTCGCTATGTCCAGTTGTGTGAAAGTATTGTGCGTTACAGATTCTACTTAGCTAAAGAATATCACTTAGAAAACGTTTAAATAACGTGTATTGTTTTAATGTTGTAGTTGTTGTTGTTTTTTCAATTCAAACAGTTGCGGTGATGGCATTGACATTTAAATCCCTTTACCGTATAGAAGTAGTTTAAAAACTCGACATTATTTTTAGTAGCTTTGAGTGTTAGAATTTAAAATCAATCATAACAATAGTGTAGTTTTAGGCTCGCTCGCCATTTGTGCTCAAGCACATCACTAGTTGTTAAGTACTTTAAATTAGTCATTCAGGTCTAAGGTGTCTTACTTTAAAGTGGTGATCAGATTACTAGAGACAGCAACTTTTAGATGGTGCCAAGTCATGGAGAAGATCAATAAGACAGGGAGTTACTCATTAAGATAACCAGGCATTTGACTACGGCTTAAACAAAAGACGAAGCTAGTTCTTTGCTTGAGGATGAAGAAGTTATACTGGACTCTGAATTAGCTACAGTCAGATATGTATGTAATACTGTTCATCTTTAAGCCTTTTTTTTTTATTACATGGTACTTCCCTGACAATTCAGAGGTGAAAGGGTTTAAGCTACACTGGTGTGCATTTATTCTCCCAGTTAGAATTAGTCTTGCACTATCATTCACTCCAGGTATGTCAATGGATGATGTTCGTGCATATGAGAAGGAGCAGCAAGAGAAGACTAACAATAGGGTTACTGAAGGTATAAACTTGGATCAAGCCAATGTCAGCTAGTTAGTCAGTCTTCTCACCTTCCTCTATATCATCATCTGCACTCCGCACATGTCTGTTTGTTGTGTCACATAGAGAACCCTAATCTGCACATAACCTCCATTTTTTAAATCAACTTTATGTCTACTTTAATATTATTGATATATTTTTTAATTATTTTCTTTAAAAATATATTATAAGCTTTTATGTATATTATTTATATTATTATTTGTATTTTAAGAGTATGAACCTTCTCTGTATGCCTTGCCTCACATTATATAAGGGCAAGCCCACACTCTCCCCCTACAGTCTAGATCCTTGTACCTATCTATGAGCAAATTATTATTATTTTATTTATTTTTTTGTTTGTTTTTTGTTTGAATGACCTCTTATATCACCTCTAATTTAATGCAAATTAATAGTGTGGACAATCACTAAAAAAAATTTTGACAGTTGTGTGTATTTTAGCATTTGGAGAAGTAGCTAGCCAACTCTGCTCCACCAAGCTACAGTCCCGCAGTTCTTATCAAAAAACTCATTTCATTGGTTAATTAAATCATGTGACCAATTATAGCGCCGCGCGTGACCAATTATAGCACCGCGCGAGGGCTAGGGCTAGGGCAAGGGGACCAATCAGAAGAATTCTTTGATAAGAACTGCGGGATGGCTCCCACCAAGTCTATATTCATTAAATAGGTCAAAGGTTTCTGTATATAGTGCATCATGTCATATCGGTTGTAGTCAGAGGTGCCGGCATCAATCAATTTGATATCCCCATGCCACCCAGTTGTTAATCAATTATAGGCTATCTTTACAGCCAATTCAAACAAAATACTGTTCAGTTCACTGGTGTTCGGTTCATGTGGTCATTCTTCTTTCATGGATTCACTATGAGGATCATATGCCTCCTTGCTAGCTTGCACCTTCTTCTTCACCTTCACCTCCTGTACATCTTGTGGCTGCTCTCCATTTACCATCACTTTCCATACCAGCTTGACAGTGTACTTCAGCCAGTATATCTATAGCAATATACACAATAAAATAAAACATGTGAGAGGACTACACGATTGAGCAAGCTAATATTTTGTATTTTTTTAATTTCTGCATCTAGGTAACCTGCATTATTTGTCAAAGTTTGGAACAGTAATTATAGCAGTAGCTAGTTACAGTCGTGTGCATAAGTACTTAGTACATTACAATGAAAGTGCTGTTTTCATAAGAAGAATCACAACATGTAAGAAACATAGTCCAGTAGTATGACCTGCATAATGTAGACGGCTGTGACTAAGGTATTGAGGTAGAAGTAGTTGGGAGGTGCCACATACATCTCTATGGCCGTGTGGAAGGTAGAGTAGAGAACTTTAGTAGGATACCAGTAGACTCGGAATATAATGCTACAACAGATATCCAAATTACACAAAGAAATAATTAACAAACTATTAACTTATAGTTTTGGCTCCTACAACACAAATGGGAAAATAAGTAATAAAAATAGTTTTGTCTCATATTATTACGAGAATGTAAGTATATTATTGAGTAACACATTAGCTATATACACTGGCTTGCATTAAATAACAGCGAATGGTGTGCTTAAACACAAACATTGAATAGGCTAGCTTGAATAAGTTAAAGTGTAAAGGATGACACAGCCTTGGTTGAAAACTCGTATCTAATTGAAAAATCCTATTTTGTGTGGCTAACCTATCTGGTAAAGGGTTTCAATTGCATTAGCAAGTAGACTCGAGCTGCTATTGAATCAAAGTCAGCAATTATTCAAACAGTAGTAAAAAGCTTCACCCCCAAACAGCACTACTTATGGGACATAATCATAAAACCTGAACTAATTTTAGCTTTAGTTAAAAATTACTTTATACTTTCATCTTTCTGTATGAAATTAATATAATATTAGGGATTATTTTTATATCATATAATTCATCTCTTGCAGCTTGTCACAATTTGACTCACAATTGCCATGTGAAGACTGCAAATATCGCATTTGCTGTCCATGCAGCTCCTTTATGATACTTGCCCTTTCTGTAACGGCAATGGAAGACAACTTTAGACAATTCAAGAAGAACATCTCCAAGGTCCATTAGGAAGATAATGAGCAAGGCATGAACATGTAGCCTGCACAAAGAAGAGGTAATGCATGGATGAATGGATGAATGGATGAATGAGTGGATGCTAAAGAACTCGAAAGTTTAACCTTCAGTGTCACCTTGTCTATATGACCAAACATAACTTAGCTTTAAATCTACTTTTCTTTTCTTTTTTATGTTTTGGGTAACCCAAATCCTTATTTTGAACTTTCATAGAGTTGATAGTTGGCCAGTAGTATATAGAAATGATAGCCAATATTTTGGTGAGTTGTGATAAGCAATACATTTTCTATTGGAGGAGGCAAGTAGAAAGTTCAGTAAATAGAAGTAATTTGTTCTTCAGAGAGTTCACTACCAGATATTCCCTGTACCCACTACAATTTTTTGTTTAATCTCACCTGATAGCATAAGCAGATAGTATGAGGAAGTATGCCAGTCCATGATGGATGAGCATGGCATGGTGATCTTTCTTTAGGACATCCAGGTACACAGTGCTGTAGATGCTGTGCAAATAAAAGCCCATCTCCAATACCATCAAGCAGTATGGACTGAAGGGAATGGTCATACCTCTATACCACCCTAAAAACAATATAAAGCCACTTAATTTTGCATAGTTGCACACATTTGTTTCATCCCCTGATTTTCAGAAATTTGTTTGGGTAATTTGTGCACATTATAAGGACACCAATGATTTTCCCAACTAGTTTTTTTTTTAACCTGGCTATACAAAAACAACAAGACTTGTACGTACATTGATAGTGCTTTCCGAGGGCGAAGAAATAATCCTCACCATCACAAAATAAAAGCTGTGCTGACCACACCCATGTGATAGAGTAGAATAAGATCTTCCAAATGCTTTCTGCCACTTTATGTTTCTCTTCCACTCCCACGATGCCGCAAAGTTTCTGAATCACAAACATTGTCACACCATTTTTATTGTAACATCATAAAGATTCATATACCAAATCTATTTACATATATTTTGAAGCACTTACTAGAATAACTTTGTTGAAGGCAATGCGAGTTAGTGTCAGAACAACTGCCACAATCATTGGGAGGATAAAAATGGCTAAGTCCAGGTAACTGAGCAGAGTCACTGTGTTGTAATACGCTCCATCAAACCATTCTTCTATACCATTCCAAGGGAGGAATCTGTAGTAGAATTCTTTGATTCCAGTAGTAATAATATCAGAGAAACAAGTGATTGGGTTTGGAAAGAGAGGCGAGTAGTAGAAGTATCTAGGAGCAGGAGTTCCTGCTACCATATGCCAAATCCATTCCATTACTATTATACGCTAGTTGTATCCAAGCCTTTTCATTATTAAAAAAGATTTCTCAATCTAAAACCCAACTACTGTGTAGCCGAGTAGCACCAGTCCTCAGCTCGGATTTATATTTTTTAAATAATTTCCAGGGTTTGTAAGCTAGGCTACGGCATTTTGTACGCCCTTAGGAGCGCCCGGGCGGGGTGACTAAATTTTGCGTTTTTCGGAGACTTCGCCGCAGCATATATTTATGGCCGCAGTGTCTATCGCTGTGCTGTAATCTAGCTGACTACATTCTCTCTGCGTTTTTCCCCCCAATTGCCAGGCTCACTATCTTTTAAATCCCATGTCCCTTTCTTTCCCCCTTCTTCTCTTTCATTCATTCAAATCGCTCTGCATAAACGCGTAATAAAATTCTAGCGACGGTTAAAAAAAAAAAAAATCGCTCTTCATCAATCACCTTTTTGTAAATGGCCTTATCGGCTACTTCGTTTGCTCAAACTGCTTGTTATAAAATCATTTATAGCCCGTTACCCGAGCGACCGCGCTTGTCGTTAAGAACTATAAATCTGATACAGTCTGGTATGCTCGTAAGAAAATGTATTAGCGGGGAAAAGTCTGATAGTTCTTAGCAACCATAATTATGATGGAAGGCAGATCAAAGCAAAATGGAATAATGAAGAGTTTGGGTACTTTAATACAATTACTAAGATAGCTAACGCTATACTTTGCTCGTTGTTTATGTTTGGGCTATAAAATAGTTATAAACCAAAATCATTAGGTTTGTATTGCGATTTATAAATCCTCGCCACTCGGAGTTTATAAATCGCATACAAACCTCAATTTTGGTTTATAACTATAACGAGAACTATAAATCATAACACGTATTTGTCCATTCTTTGCATGCCACAGATGTGCGAACATAAGTAATCCTTGGCCTGTTGTTGTGCTCTCAGATAAGTAGCCAACTTGATTGAAATTCTAGCTGACTCAAGGTTCACTGCAACAATGGCTAAAACAATAAAATAAAAAAGTTGAGTTGCTCCCAAAGGCATTAACTATTGATGCTTTATCTTGCCGTTTCTTATCACCAACTCTGTGTTCTTTTTTAGATCTCTTGTATCTCCTGGCTCTTCACCTCTCACTAACACTTTCCATAGCAGGAGCAGAATAAACTTCAGCCAATAAACCTATACACCATGGAATACACATTTTCTTTATCTCTATTATTATTATAGCTATAAGCTTCTCAGATTGACCACAGTTCCTGATTAATAAAATAACAATAGCAGCAACTTCAACAACAATAATTGTTTTTTCATGTGATTATTACATATCTGCCTGGATGTCCTGATTTCACTGCTATGGTATCTGACTTACCATAAAAAATGGATGGGTTCAAGCACTTCCTACAATGCTTGAAGATAAAGTACAAGCACTCTAAAATGTGCTTAAGCATTTAGCACTTTTTAAAAACATTTGGTCTAAAAATGGTTAAGCACCCAGTCAAGTGCCTTCAAGTACAATCTCAAGCCCATTGCGCACTCTATTACAAAATACAGCTACATAATTTTTAATTGAAGTACTTCAAGAATTTCACAATTATAAAAATCATTTATTTGTTACATTTGAAGAACATTCTCAGCTTACAACAGGCAAAAGGACACACGCTTTAACTGACACCATCAAGTTAGCAATTATAAATAGTTTATATAGTTATGGTGAAAACTATAAAATTAACTATTTAGACTATTAGATGGAGTGTGGTACAGTAGCTACCTGCATCCAATAAATGGCAGAGATTGTCATGTTGAGGTAGAAGTAGATAGGAGGAGTGGCATACAACTCAATAACAGTATGGAAAGTGGAGTACAGGACCTTGGTAGGAATCCAGTAGATCCTAAATACAATACTGAGAAGAAGAAGAAAGGGGAAATAAATGAAGTACATGACAAAATTGCTGGAGGTGCCATCAACATTTTAAATATTTTACTACAAGCTCATTTTTCTTGTCAACAACAACAACCTCACCAACCAATGTAACACTTACAATTCCACAGTGAAGAGACCAAAGGCAACATTGGCCAACTGGGCTGTACTCCTACAAAACCTTCCCCTCCTGAAGCGACTGTGGAAGAAAAGTTTGGATAACTCCAGGAGCACATCTCCAAGGTCCATCAGGAAAATAACCAACAAAGTATGGACGTAGAGCCTGAAGACAGCAACAGTAACCAGATACTGCTACAACTACTACAGTAGTAATTAAAATTTAAAAAAAGTTATACTATCCTGGTATTAGAAAAGTAAGTCTGACTTTTAAATTTATTCATTCATTTACTTACCATCACCCAATAATAATAATAATAATAATAATAATAATAATAATAATGATGATGATAATAATAAATAGTAATAATGTTATTATTTACTATGTTAATACTACTTGATATTTTTTACGAATCTTTTAGACATAGTAGTACAATTGTTGTTGTTTTTTAATTGGTAGCTCCCCAGGTCTTGTTTTCAGATGCAGTACATTTTGTTCACCAATTTTCAAAACAAAGATTGTACTAGCTACTATTTCTATAAGGTTCGTAAAAAATATCAACTAATAACAGTAATAATAATAATAATAATAATAATAATAATAGGCTGCAATGCAAGCAAACAGCACAAACCTCGTAGCATAGGACGAGAGTAAGAGAATGATTGCCAGAAAATGGTGAGCAAGCATGACATAATAGTCTTTCTTTACCATGTCTAGGTAAAGGGTGGCATAGACACTATGAATGTAGAATCCAGTCTCTAAGACCATTAAACACAATGGACTCAAAGGAATGCGAAATATAGGAAACCACCCTGAATAAAAAATAAAAAAATGAACCACACCTTCAGACTAGTAAGTTAGCTTACAGTCGTAATGAGTTCTCATAGCAAAGAAGTATTCATTATCTCCCCCAAACACCAGCAGAACAGACCAAGTCCATGTGATGGAGTAGACTACAATCTTCCAAATACTTTCACCTATTTTGTGGCTGTCATCATCAGCCAAGTCAAATGTATCAGCTATCCTCTAAGAAATAATATTATGTATATGCAATACATTTTGTAACCAAGAGAGGGCAGTTTATACTGGGATTACTCTCCACTCACTCATTAAAAAAAAGAAAAGAAAAAAGAAGCTAATTTGCACTCTTACTTGAAATACCACTTTGTCAAGTAGTATCCGCAGCAAGGTGAGGAACACGCCTACAATAGCAGAAAGCAGTAGAAAGTCCACGTCTACATGCTCAAGGAGAGTTAGTATATCTGCATTTGTTTCCTTCACCCAAGCCGATACTCCATTCCAAGGCAGCAGCCTGGTGTAGACTTGCTTAGACCCCGTGAAGGCAATATCCCTCAGGCAAATGACAGGGTTGGGAAAGAGAGGGGAATAATAGAAGTACTTGGGATTAGGCTCCACAACGAAACTGCTCAAGTTCCACACCATTGCACCTCGATTATTCAATAGTTATTACTATCGTGTTGTAATACAAAGCTTATATGAAGCATATCTTGCCAGAACTTTGGAAGCCCTAAGCGATGTAGTTGCTATTAGCCACACCATTGTATGGCTGTACTTACAACCTTATAACTTCTGTGGTTATTCAGATGATAGAGGGAATTTATATATTGAAATGTATCAAGTGAAGACCAACACTACACACAATTTTCAAGTACAACATCCTTTAGCAGCGAATTTACTTCCAAATCTCATCTCGTACAAAGGTATGTGAACTTGTTACTGACAGGAATTTGGATTACACATTCATGCTGTGCAGAAGTAACCAGCTGATTGTTTTAAGTGAACTGTTTCATACTGGCAATACTGAATTATTGAGCAATTATTAGACGTAGTTAACTTGAAACAGGTATGTATAGAGAATGTTTCAGACTCAAAGTCCTTCATCAGCTCACAACGAGTGATCAAGTGACGTGACACAAGAAATTCAGGCTATACGATGGTGTTAATTGAATGGGTGAGCTGCTTACCACATTTGTTACAAGTTGACTGCATTGAATAATTGCTCAGTAATAAGAATTGCTCGTCATAAACATAGTAATGAACCCATCCCTATTAAACTATTCCAAAACACTTATTCAATAAAACTTTCAATTAAGCTGAACACTTGAATCATAAATCATAGTACACAAAAACAACCTCAGTATTCTTGCTACTTCTTATAATAATGCTGTCAAAAAAAAAAAAAAAACACAAGGAGCATTTCAATGGATGTAGAAAGTCTGACGTACCTGGAGTGATAGATAAGACAACAACCATTTCATAATTCAAAAAAAGAAAAAAAAAATTGATAAGCTAAGTCGAAGCTAGTATGTTCATTTCCTCCTTGTTAATAAGATGGGTAGTTTTTCCCACAAGGCTCATGAGCGCATTGAGGTTGGTTGACCAATCATTGAGGACTTCACTGGGGTCCTTGGTCTGCCTGAAGCTAACCATTCCAGCAGGACGGTCTATCCGAGCAAATATAGTCTTCTTAGTTACTAGGTGTGAAATAAAGTCTTCGCACTCCTAAAAAAATATTTAAAAAAATTAAATTAATTAATTTTTAAAAAAATTAAAAAAATAATAATAAAGAAATAAAATAAATCAGCCGTCAGTAAATTGCTCCTATAGCGTAATTTACCCAGAAGGAAAGAATAGTGAGAAAATAGTGTCGAATGTACATGGTTAAGATTCAATACTCACACTGACAGAAAGCATTAGTAGCTCTGATAGTCTCTGCATCCGAACTCTCGTGTAATACTTGGCCATTATTCTGATGTTCTAGACAGAAAAAACAAGCACTAACACATAACACACACACACACATACATACACACCATACATGCATGCATGTACACGCCCCAAGAATGACCTTCAGAAAATGACTGGGAAATTTTTTGATAGTTAATAGAGGGCTAAAAATAGATAATGTCAGAGTTTTGCCAATTGTCTTGCAGCTATTAAGTGCCTTCATACAGCTAAGTGGGCGTAGCTACACTTGAATTACATTTCAATCTGACAGCAAACAAAACTATTCAGCAAATGTCTAAGGAGCAATTTAATCTCGCATAGCCATTGACTAGTAATAGCTCATATACAATACTAATATCACAATTATCAAGTTCTGACCCTTCATAAAAACTAGATTGACACTTTCTCACCTAAAGCCAATGGCCCTGGGGTTCGAATCCCCGGCGACAACTAAGATTTTTTCACATTTTTTCCTTTGCTTTTTTCCAGACCCCTTTAGGTGAGAAAGTGTCAATCTAATATTAATATCGTGATTCAACGCCTTATTATGTTGCTTGTGCTATATCTGACAGAACATTGCCTCACAAACTAAACAATGCAATATCTTACAAAAACAACAACTGTCCAACAACAAATACTTACATGTTCAACCACTCGCTTTCTGAAATCTTCCCACTGAGCCACACCCACTTCAGAGTCTCGACAGAACACAGAAGTGGCTGGGCATTCATCATTTCCATCACGCAAACATGGCGAGAAGGTAGATTCAAACCACACCCAATTCAACAGTTCCTCTTTGCGGAAACACTCTAGAACCTCCCTGCAATAATAAAGAAGAAGGGGGGGGGGGGGGGGGAAATATAGTAATAATCAGTTTCTTAAGTACAAGTCTTTTACTGAGCCGTCAGTGGGCCCAAAATGATTCATTAAGAGTGGCAGGTTTTTTTTATTTATTGAGAAAGGGGGGAGGACCTGGGATTTCCCACCCCAAGCGAAAGTCCCCAACCCCCTCAAAGAATTGCCAGTGTAATTGCTTAGATCAGCTACAATATTATAACAACAAAAAAGTGACCATTGCAAGTAACATTAAGGGTGGAGACCCATCCGGCCCACGCATTTTCCTTAAAAATTGATGCTGAAAAAAGAAACAACTTCAAGCAATGGTGGCAATTCTTTAACATGCTGAAATTATTTAGGGTGATAAGGTCTCTCTGTACACCAAAATTCAGACCATTGGCATCTTTGTAAGCTGAGTTAGGAGCGATTTACTTCTGGGGACATTTCGTGTTGTTTCTCCGCAACCGTCCAAGCTTTTCTGCCGATTCAAGACTCTACGGCTTCCTCCCATTATGTCCCCGCTTCCTACGTTGAGTTTTTAGCTATAGTAACTTTACTTTTCTAAATATCCAACCACTAAGGTCAACTTTGCTTCCTGGCACGCTATCAAGAAAATCTAAACGTAGGCCTGTTCACCTTAAGTCTACTGTTCCAAGTTCAGACTGCATCCCGTGACCCCTTATAGCTCAAAAATACTTGTCGCAAATTCACCCTCTTTGCAGGCGGCCGCGAACTGCGGCTGGGTCAAAATGAAGTGCACGTGAAACTATAACGCCCCCCCCCCTCGGCCCGGATGTTGCATTTTGCGCCCCGCCCACCAAAGGTGCGCTCCGCTTCAGCTGCTTTTTAGTGAGAAGAATCACCTAACGGCTACGGTGCTGTTGAAGAATCACCTACGGTGCTGTTGAAGAAGCACCCAGCTTGTTAGATTTCGGTACTAAGCTGGGAGCGGGTCCTGCAGTGAATTTATACAGTACCCCGTTCAGGTGATACTAGCACGTCTGCCTTACAGACGCACAGGTAAGCGAATTAGCTAGTAGGTATGGATTTGAAGAAATAGCCCACTAATTATGTGTGCGAACATTTTGGGTGAAACCTTCTGTGAGGTAGTGGCTCTGAAAAGAGCCGGGTTGGAAAAAAAGAACTTATTTTCTTTGGCTGTATTTGAAGTGCTTGGACAGCTTATCCTGGAGGGGTTTGCTGTTAATTCCTCTATCCTTCAGAATTCGTACAAATTCTTCTCGGTCCTTGCATTCAGATTTGAGCAGTTCCAAGTCTCCATAGCTCAATCCAACGCTGGTCCAGAAGTCTGGAGTCGTATGGCTGAATTCTTCACAAACTGAGAGAGACTGGACACATCCAACACCAAACCATTCCGTTGAGCGATAGCTGAAAGCTTCTCAACTAACTCTTGAACTGCTTCCCGCGGAGCTGGGGAAACTTCAGTGGAACTCACAACTGGATGAGAAGAGACAGGAGGAGAAGTGTGGTCATCATGTGACTCGGTAGTGAGATCATTTAGAACTTGAGATGGACTAAAAATGCTGGAGGGTGTGATTCACATGGTGGAGCAGTAGGAGTGGACACTAAATCTTGAGAAGGTGAATCAGGGAGCACTTCTGATGATGACTCCTGCCGAAGAGAGGGCATGACCTCATGACCAGTAAAGGAAGGATCATCAAGAGTATCAGTGGAAGACCCACCTATTGCTGAGACTTGCTCCAATCTTATGTCTATACACGATTATTTTATTTATATATATATATGTATATATATTATTTAAATATTATGTTTATTTACTTATTTCTTACTTCTTTTCAAAGCACATTTCATTTTCCTCATTTCTGTGGCTGCACTAATAGCCCTCTTCCTTTTCCTGGAAGGCATGATTATAGTTTGCTGTTGAAGCTGGTTGTAACAACAACGTGGTCACAGCTAACCCACGAGTAGGCTACTGAGGTTAGGGACTCTCCGAGATTTTTTGCCCGCTAATAATATATCAAGCGGTGGTTATGTTTATGTTTGCAAGATACTTGCGGAGCCAGGTGAGGGTGGTAGATTTTCGTCCCACAGCCTTACCAACGGTTGCTATGGGTCTCCTCCCTTAACCGATTACACGCGAACAAAAATTTTAATTGCGCCTTACGTAATGCGGTCACGGGCGCACGCGAGACACAGAGGATTGATTGCTTGGTGAGAGGGTGACACTAAGTGGGAGAAAGAAGACGAACGTTTGAAGATTGCCTCGGGGACAGTATTATCGAACGATAGAGTACGCTCTAGGCTATTGGGAAAGCATAAATTCGACGCTAAGGAGCTGTTCCCGACTTAAAAATAACAAAGTACTCGCACCGTTTGGCAAAAACTTTTATGGCATCACACTGAGGCTCTTAGTAAGCACACTAGTAAGGTTGGAAGTATGGTTTCATGGCTGAAGCAGTTTGCTACTCGATCATAGAGGTAACAGAAAGTGTTTTTGCACGCATCTGTCTTACATTCAGAAAGAATTTGTTGATATTTATTTAGGGTGCGGTTTATTTTGAACTGAGCAATCTGTTATAAATTTTGTGAACAGAGAAGCTTTTTATGGCTTTTGTGTATGAATACAGGTACATCACAAAAATGATAGAATATTGAGTGTATTCAGTTTGGTACTCCAAGGTGTATTTACTTTTGATGTGCTGGTAGGCTGCATTGTTGACAGGATAGTTGGTGATCTTACTATCAAGTGCAACTGGTCATAGCATAACAGAAGTATATGTCAGAGGGCTCCCTGCAGTCTCACCTGTTGTATAACAATATTTATTTTTACTTATTGTTATAAAGAATGTGGTTAAATTCCTGTAGAAATCGCTACTTTTCAGAATCATCAATTCCGTTCTCTCGTCAGAGTCCTTGACCATCTAGTAACTACTGCAGTCACTACACCCATCAGTACTGAAGTCATTATTGCTGTCATCAAACTCCTCGTCACTACCACCAGAGTTACTGCCATCCTGGCCACTGCCATGCTGTGCCAGGTCAAGAATATTGTCTTCATCACTAGGATGCTGAAGTGCCAGTGTTCCACTAGCCAAGATAGCTTTCTACTTGTCTTATCATGAGCAGTTATAGCTAAAGTAATATTGGTTTCTAAAAAATTATTCTGTGTACCTTTATTATATTATGAAATATATTTTCAATTTATACTTTATCAGAAAGAAGTCTTATTGTTGTGACAAAATTTACTCAACATTTTCTTATGGCAGTCTATGTATTTTATAAGCCTAAAATATACTTACAACAATATAGAATCGTCTGCAATTGTGATTGGTGGCTTCCTTGACTCCACAAAGCTGTAGGGCGAAATGGACGCGAAGACGCATTTTTGACGCATTTTCGCGTCCTCCGCGGTTATAGATTTTTCTCAATTGACGCGTATTTGCGTCTTCCGTGATTAGTCGGTTAAAGCATGATCCAGTGATTATTTTGCTCTAATTTGTCTTATAATTCATTTAATACATTTTGAAACCTCTGTAAGCTGATTTTTATAATAATTAAAAATAATAATAATAATAAAAAAAATAAAAAAATAAAATTAAAATAAAACACTCTCAGCTGTAGTATACCAAATTGAAAGCATGATATCACTTAGTTACAATGTTTAAAAATTCCACTGAAGACAGCGCTGCAGAACTTTTCAGTTCTTCTAGAACCTCTTAGAGCCCTGGTACTTTCTCCAGTGACTTTGACTCCATAACCTTTTCCCATTTCTTGAAGAAATTTTTTTGAAAAATAGCCCACTTTAGTAGCAATAGTTCTTCTCTTACACCTAGTTATGGTTAGTTTCTTTACAAACAAACAAAAAAAGTAACTCAGTTTTTACGCTCGAAATTCCCACCTACCTCCCCCCCCCCCCCCCCCCCCAAAAGTCCTGTATGAAACCCTGATTGGTAAGGATCTACTATTCTAGGATAGACAGTGAAATAATCTAGCAGTAATGTCTGGCTCATACAATAATTCATTATAGTCTGAGCAAAGCAAAATTGTTTGGAAAAAAAGAAGATAAAACATCAATAAAACAACAACAAACAAAACAAAAACAATGAATAAACAACTGACACATGCATAAAAACAATATGCCTTAACTCTAGCTATAGTACTTACTTGTACACAGGAATGTGAAGGAGTTTCTTCTCACTATACACTCTGTGCATCATATCCGATTGCTCATGGTCAAATGGAGCTAGCAACACGTATAGGACCACATTCTTCAATGCCTGCAAGGAATGCAACAAATATCAAAACTTCCTTTATTATACAAATGAAAGTTTTCTCTGTAAAGAATTTAAAATAGAAAAAGAATTTCTTGAAGATGTAATAAAGCTAAATGGCACAATTTAATGCAGTGAACTTTATGGTATATCTACCTCTTTCCAAAGTAATTCATCATCCTGTATCTTAGGAGTGTCGAAGACAGCACGATAGTGCTGACAGATGGCTAAGTACTTGTGGTCGTGCTGGCATAAATCAATCATGAGCTTGTAGTACTTCAGTTTGAGATCCTGCATAACAAGAGAGGTCAGATGCACTCATAGAAGTTATCTAAAATCAATGAGGTTTAAAATAAAGTTGCACTGATATCTTTTTGCCGATAACTCTGACATTAGCATCTCTACCCTGCGATATTGATACAGATGAATGGTTACACAACTGCTTCCTTCATTGTTAACTCAGTGCCGCCTATTTACCGAGTAATATTGTTCCGGTTATCCTCCACAAGGACACTAACATTAACACTTTACTTTAGCTATGTCACTCATGCGTACTAGCTAGCTAACTCGTCGGTCGTCGATGTTTGTCGATCGTCGATCTATCACTTTGTTTTTGTATTTAAACTTTAGCTATTTTCATTTCACTTAGTTACGGAGTTTGTTATTGACTCTGTTACTGTTCCTGCTGTTGTTCAGAACTCAATATAGTCATCTTTGATATACCACCTGTTGGTCATCACACCATTCTTCCTACGTGGTAGTAAGGTGTATTTTTACTGTACTATTCATAGCTTACTTATCTTATCTAATAAGGTATTTGAGTCTCAGGTTTGTCTTAGTCTGGGTCAAGACAACCTATATTCAGAGGGTCCAGTCAGTGGGAGAGCGAGTTGAGATTTACGACCTCTGTCTCTACTCTCCAACGAAGCTTCCAACGAATTAACGAATTGGTCACTCAACTGGAATTCTGACGGCAACACTCACTAGTGGGTCTTCGCTACGCAGATCAACCCAACTAGGATTGACTCTGTCTGTGTAGTGCTTCAGTCTACATCGGGATCAGGTCCTCCACTTGCTGGATAGTCCCGAACAAATATAGACTTTCTCTCCATTCAGTAGCAGTCACATAACGATGCAAAATCAAATAAATATTGGCGAGCTTTCTGGCTTTAAAGTTACAGAAACAGTTTGTTGCATAAAATGTCACTCAAGTATATGTCTACTTTAATGTCAGCCTTTGACTGATAAAGTCCACTAGAAATACAATTTTCAGAAATTGTCAGCATCCTTATATGTGACAGTACTTGGGAAAAGGGACCAATTGCGTTAAAAATTGAAAAATGAGTTATTCATACCACTGTGTAGAGCACTTCTTATGGAGTGTTTTGATACCAAGTTTATAAGCAGGCGCTGCTTGGTTCACTAAATATACGAGCGGCAATCTGAACTTGAGCACAGTTAATTCGAGAAAACTGCGATTAAAACTTCTTATTCAATTTCTCGCGGAGTTAACGTTGAATTCCGTAATCTAACCAGAAGTCCGCGTTACGGGTTACGTAAGACTGTTACCTATGCTTGGAAAATGGTGGCGATCAGCTGAACGGCAGTAAGTTATAGTTGGGGCCGCTTACTTCATTGATGGGGGAGGCCTTACTCAGTTTAGACCCTACATTGTGTAAGAGTAGACAGGTATGACTTTAAATAGCACTAGATGCGTATAGACATAGTTTTGCAGGCCGTTTTGTGCTTCTTTTTTTCTTTTTTTCTGTTTCCAACAGTTTGATAGTTACAGTAAGTCATGGTAACTATAATACAGTCACTCTTTTAGAAATGATCAACTAGCTTGGTTTGTTAGTTCACTGGCTAGCTAAGTTTAGGATTATATTTGTCTTGCAGCCAGCTTGTTGCCTGTTTTGGAACAAATGAACAATAGGAATTTCTTTAAATCAATGAACAAAAATGATGGACTTTCAAAATGTGTTGCCTTCTCTTGTTGCAGTGTGACAGAAGTCCTCACCATCACTGAAACCTTTGTCCAGTCAGAGACTTGCTGATTCTTCTAGTGTCTTCACAAAAATAGTCCCAGGAGTCTCCAGGTCTGCAGACTTCAACTACAAGACTCCATAAATAGCAACATCAACCTATATAGCTTGATTATTCACATTATTATTTCTATTCTGTTGCTGCAATGCTATAACAAAAACTTATAAGAATGTACCCGCGATTATCCGAGGTAGGGGTAATTTGTTGCTAGGCAACAAATTGAATTCGCCCACGATTTTCAATTACTCGCGGGTTGGATTTCCGTGCACGCACGGAAGGTCAAAATAGAGAGTAAAAGGTGACTGTGTTTAAACGGGGCGCTCGGACCTTTAACAATGGTTTCAGCCACTCAAATTTGGTGTCAGTGTAGCTAAAGGGTAGAAGATACCAGTGGGCCAATAAAAAGAAAACCAAAAAAAATTTATTTTGTCGGTGTTTGGGCTCTACTGTACATTTTTGATTTTACGTAATTGGTCCCTTTTCCCAAGTACTGTCACATATATATATATATATATTTATTTTTTTTAGCATAATGAAGGCAAAAAGTTGGTGGCTATTCCACTTCACATCATTTTAAGCTTAGAACAATTCTACGTTTATGGTACAACTTAGTGCCTATAACCCAATACCAGGGTTTATTATATTCTAGACTCTTCCCATCCTTGCTGTATTTACATGAATATGTCCCGTGGTGGAACCAGTTAAACAAAACCTACTCGGTGACATGCACATCTTTCCCCTGTGTATGTGCGTGTGTGTGTGTAGGAGACAAATGCAGCTGTATCAAGTTGAGCAAGTAACTGGGCATGAGGAGAGAAGAACCCTCACACTGATAAAGATTCTATCTTACAAGATGTGGAAGCCACCAACAATAGAAGAATATTAATGTCATGTTCAACGTTCAACAACCAAGTGCCTCTGCTTGGTTCGGCATCGCCAATTACAATATTGTATTCCTCTGTCGCACATGTGCACTGAGTGAGATAGGACACTTATAAATATATATTTGAATCTACTTCAGTCAACTATACTTAGCAGCAAATAGCACTCCATCTAGGCCAAGCAAATTCAGCAAGCTAATGCAATGACAAGCACTATTAAGACTTTTACCCCAAATAAATGAACACACCACTTAATATATTATAATCTTTCTCTTAACAACTTCAGATATGAACAATTAGGTAAGCATTACTAAAAGGGTGTGGCTAGGACATTAATCTAATTTATTGGTAACTAACTAGTCCATTGGGTTGTTGACAAGCACCACTCAGCAAGGACACTGGACCCTGATCAAGTTTAACTATAATAGGTGCTGGTTCAGATGTAATGTCAGGGTTGTGCAACAACTCCTAGAATAAAAGAGAACATGATTCAGGTTCCGCAGAACATCTTGTCTAGTAGAAGCTTCCTATAATGTATGCAATACAGGAAGACTTGTCATTGCAAAAATTAGTGAGTTTGTGAAGTTTACCAGGGCCAGTGATTTGATGTCTTGAGGAAGAAGTCATGCCATTTCTGATCAGAGCAACTTAACAAAGTAAGTGTAGGGGAAGCTATTTAATTTAACTATATATTCTTCTGGCTAGCCCTATTTGTTCATGGAACTATCAATTTACTTTCATTAGATTATAAGCTATGGGGAGGGGCCAAATAATGGACCTTTGTGCCCTTCACATTACTAAATTAAGTTTAGTTGTTATCAGTTTCCTCTACTAGCTACCCACTTAGCCCACTTACTTGAACAATGTCAGATTTATCTGCGAAGAATTTGGTGCTAATCTTTTTGCTGATGATCTGTGTCCGTATGAAATCCTTTTTAGCCATGCACAGCCTCATCTGTTCCAGTATGAATTTAGCTTTCTCTTCCCTCTCCATGGAACCAAATGTCTCCACCTACATAAGAAATGACACGGATAAGCTGACACTAATAAAATTCAAGGAGGTTTCATACAGAGGTGGGGCCCAACCCAAAAATCTCTAAAGATTATAAAATCATGTATGTGTAACCCAACACTGATCAGTGTATTGTACCTACAAAATTTCCCCCCACTAGCGAAAAACCCTGTATAAATCCCTGTTGACTGTATTTTACTGTAACCTTTTCATTGCCACTTATCAAATAGTAATAAAGCTCGGCAAAAACCATTCATATTTACTTGTAATGCACTCGGTAGTGCACACACAGGTGGCGAGCAAGCTTGCTGCTATAATAGTAGAAGATTTTACTTGTTACTGTTTGTCAGCATGTTTCACAAATTTAGACTAACTCACTGTATGAGTTGACCAAGTTGTTCATTCCCCTTAACAATTTTGTTAGAGAAAAGCATACCAGATTGAAGAAAAAGGTCGCAACTTTTAATGCCAGGCAAATGCTTAAACACTACTTCTTTGTCCTCAGTGGAATGCCAGGCAAATGCTTAAACACTACTTATTTGTCCTCAGTGGAATAGAGGAGAGCAAATCTGTAAAAAGAAGCTTCGTTCAAATAGATAGTGTCAGGTATTGGCATTTCATAGGAATCAAAATACACTGTATTATCCATGGGTAACCCAAGTGAGATCTACATGCTACCAGCAACCCATACTCTCCGTACAGAGGGGGTGGGGGGGCTGGAATTCCCCCCTCCCAAGAAATCTGAATTTTCAATTATAATTATAAATAGTAACAGCCGAAAGCTCAGGACCTTCAATGGCAATTCTCATGAGCCGACCGAGGTTTTGGTCAGTGATACTGTTGCGTATACGGTTTTAATAAGCTTAAAGATCTTTCAACGTCCTAGGTAGGAATAAAAAGGTCCCCCCACCCCCCAAGGAAAAAAAATCCTGTATGAAGGCCTGCCATCTGTGCGGTAAAAACAATACAGTTGCTTCATAGCTTTGTTACATTGACTTCAGACTCATAAGTCTCATTTTATATGGAATTTTTTGGCAAAAAAAAAAAAAAGAAAAAAGGAAAAAAAAAAGAAAAAAGAAAAAAAAAGAAAAAAAAAAGACCACAACAATAAATATTTTATTAATTTTGCTTGTTGTGCTTGAATTTCCAATGAATAGTCTTATATTAATGTCTTCCCAAATTGCAAACCTTTTCTCAAAACAAACAAATGGGATAGATGAATCTTATGGCAATGGCAAAAAGAATTTTGATTGATTATTATATACCGTAGTCCCGAGCAAAGCTACAGCCCACCTGAAGTTCCTGAAGAATATCTGCAGCTTCTGATATTTCCCCACTCCTCTCCTTGATCTGTGCAAGTTCCATAGTAAGCCGAGCTCGTGGCACTTCTACATAAATCTACAATACAAGAAAATCTATCAATCACAACACATAGTATGCATAGACACACTTACTATAAAAAAAAAATACCATTCAGATGGGGAAAAAAAAAAAAATATCCCACATTAGTTTAAAACTTGCCTTTCCTTCTGTGACTGTCCGCAGTGTATCTATCAGACTAAGCTTGACCGTCATGTTGGGGGTTTGGTCCACAAACTTGCAGCACTCTTCCACCATGGTTGCCACAGCCTGTACAGGAAATAACCCATCAGTCAAACCTATGATTTGGCTGGGATTGCTCTAGGCTATTTCACAATGTGACCTCAACGACAGATTGCTGTAAAATGCCAACCAGGAATACAACCGATTTGCTTCCAAAAGCTGAGAATTTACAAAGGATATTTTACATCACTAAGCATAAAACAACAACATGAACAACAAAAAATAATCCTTATCTTTATTGTGAAAATGCTACTATTATTATGATCTATATAGTAATACACTTGTCAGTCAGTAATGACGATGGTGTGTGTATTCATCACTAGCTCAGCAAGGTTGGTAAAGGATCATCAGTAACAATGCCAATGTGTGTCTTGCTGAGCAAGGGTTGGTAAAGAACGTGTCAAGAAAGTACAACGGTGCGTGTATTTATGAATAATCCATTTGACGAGGTGGGTAGTATCACCAGCACCGACAATGACAGTGGTGTGTGCATTTATGAATACATGGGTAAAGAAAAGTTACTGAGAAAAAAAGCAGACTGATGTAGCTAAACCAAATGATGGAGGATAATAAGAATGAATAAAATTACCTTATTAATTTGCTAAAGTTAGTACTTCAAGCGCCACTGTGTGACAGGGTACTTGCTATAGTTGTTATTATTATTATTATTTACATGTTGGTACCCTGAGCTATTCAATCCTGTATATTAGCCGTGCTAGGCAGCCCCCATGAGGTATCAATTCTACTGATTATTGAAACTGATATAAATATCATTACCTTTGATATACATACAGTTACTATATCATAGTAGGGAAAACTAAAACCCCATCCAAACTGACCGTTTTGAGTTGTGACCGGCGCTTAGTCAACATGACGATGTGTTCATTAAGGGCATCCCAGTCTTGTACATCAAAGCAGAGTTGGACTAGTGCCTTCAGTACTCTGCCAGTGGACAAGGCGTCTACAGCCTACAACACAACCACACCCATACACACATTCTAACATTGCCAAGAAATGTGAACTACATAATTAATGAAGTGCAACTATGCTGCTTGACTTTCGCTAGTTTGAGTTTTTCACCAAGTGATTAAATCGTTGAATCCTAGATTCATTTGCTAAAAACTTTCATTGCAAATTTTCACAAAAAAAATAATAATTTTTTTTAAGGAATGGTCTGCTGTATTGGTTGGCGTAAGATTTCGGAATACAAAAGGATTCTTAGGAACTGTGAACGTTGATTCATCTTTTGCAGTTTTTATGTATTCATCAAAAAGCTTTTTGATAGCTTATTTTTAGCTCTTGCTTCAAAGTATCATACTAGTTTTCAGTACGGTTGTATCAACAGAGATTTTGGGGTTAATGATAAGTATTTTATAAACTGAAACTAATAGTTCTAAACTGATGAGCCAGGTAAAATAAAATTTCACATTGGGACATTAGTTGAATTGAGCGTCATCCTAATAAAGCACATTCACAAGGACCCTACTGTAATAATGGAATGCATTTCATCTATGTATACTAACCATTCTCGTCTGTTTTTCTAGAGCTAGCAAGCTTTCTAGCGCTTCTTTTACTTTACCAGCCTGCAAAGGTGGGCATTAAATACAATTTTCTTCATTTATATAAATTAGATTAAACCTTTGCCAATTCTTGACATGCTGGAAGCTCTTTGTCTACGGTCTCTGAAAAATCTTTCTCTTGCTTCACTAATTTCCCACTGTCCGCCATCGTTGACACCGTACGAAATTCTATAGCAGCCGCTAAATGCCCTGCGGTGTGCTGGGGAGCCCAGGTCTGAAATGAGGTTAAAGGTCATATCCGCAGATAGCGGATGTAAACTAAAAAGGGATTGAGGCTGGAGAGAGGAGAGAAAAGGGAGAGAAACAAAAATTGCAATAATGAGTGTAAGTTTTAGGTGAAAAGGTGTAGCTTTAGCGACTATTAATGTTTCTGCATTATAGGAGTCATTTCTGAAGGAGGGGTACCTAGTCAAGTCGCCAGACGTCGCCAAACATTTGCAAAACACCAAGGTATGCACAGTAGCCTAGCTAGCTAAACTAGCGAAGTAACCTGTAACCTGTAACCGTAGTCACCACCATCACCCTAGTTCTATTTCTGTATATTGTTGAACCAAGAAACCCTTTGGGCAAGCTGTGCTGAAACCCTGTAAATTTTCCTTCTTGTTTTTGTTTTGGAAATAGAGTGAGGTGTTGTAATAACAGTTTTGAAGCTGTAGCTAAATTGATATATAAATTCTGTGGTTGTTAAAACTACCTTTTTGCGAGATACAATTGATGCCCTGTATAAGTTTATCAAATGGCAAAGAAACAACAAGCGTGATAAACATTGATGTTTTTAACTTTGTGTTTGTTTTCAATGCTGAATTTCAGCTGTCAAAGCTATAAATGTGCTAAATTTCTCATGTGGCTTGCATGCTTATAAAGTCATGACTATTTCTTGGGTAGGATTACAAAAGATTATGTTTCTCTATGTGTGGTAACAATGAAGGCTCAGTTGTGTTGATGTCTTCAAGTTGTTCCACTCTATGTTGACAGACAAACATCTGTAAATATGAAAAGCTATTGCAAGAAATTCTAATACCAGAATTGATTATACTTGCTTAGGATGACAAGGTCTCAATGCTCCTTTTTCTGAACTTAACCCCGCCCCCTCCCTCTTTTGGCAGTAACAAACTAGGGACAATTCATTTACAAAAATTGTAAGAGAGTAACTTTAGAGGTAAAGGGACTAAAGTCTTGGAATTTGTATGATATTGTTACTTGCACTTTTGCTAACAACAAATTGAAGTGGGCAAACAAGTTATAAATTATTGGAGAGAAGTTTGGAACTCAAACCCTTTAAAATGTCTGTTACTTGTTATCGCGTGTGGTATAATAGCCATCTCTTTTCTACAAGCATTCTCATGCCTAAACTTTAACCACTCTGTATGTGTGTGCATGTGTGTAGTAAAATAATTTATTAGTCCAGGATTGGGTGAAGAGAGGGAGGGAGGTGGGTGGGGAGGGGGGGGGGGGGTGAAAGAATGAAGGATTCTTTTAAAAAAGGAAGTGAGTGTGA
>WLWD01000649.1_pt1 | contig 136593 bp, 109 predicted proteins | sample 6712731 | NCBI WGS metagenome assembly WLWD01 (sample SAMN12718690, study PRJNA576275) | sponge metagenome | isolation source: marine sponge | host: Mycale hentscheli | place: New Zealand: South Island, Marlborough, Capsize Point | collected 2014-11-01
ATGTATGTGCATGTGATACAGAGAGTACCAGTACTTATGATTGCAACATTGTGCTCGCATCTATCAGGGGAATACTGTACAAATGGAATCAAAATGTTGGATGGCTTCACTAAAGTTTGCTCTAATTACAAAAAAAGGGGTGTTGCTTGCCAGTCAGAAAGCATTCAGATGGACTCCTTTCGTTACAAACAATGTAAAAGTAGTAAATGTAAGAGCAAATGCAAACAGTGGTCTAAGAAGATGATTCGGTATGGGTGGGCTCGAAGGGCAAATTTTTTTTTTTGTGGTTTGTAGGTGTTCATGCGAGAAATCACATTGATCCTGGCATACACGCACTACACTAAGCAGAAACAGAGTAACTATAGTGCAGTGAAGACCCACTAGTGGGTATGGTAACGTCAGAGTTCCAGTTAAGAACAGTCAATGACAGTGTTGAGGTGATAAATATAAACAAAAAACAAATCATCGACGATGCACGACGGTACACGAAAATAAGAACAAATGAGCATGCGTGAATACTAATGATGAAATAAAGTGTAATGTTATTGTTCTGGCAATCAGAGAAAACATGAAAGTTTGAGAAAACATGAAGTTGTTGGCTTCACATAGGGTACTAACTGTTGTGGAAAAAGCCCCCCTATCATCACGTCGTAATTATGTGAGCAAATAATTTCTTGCAATTTGAGATAGTTTTGCTTAATCCTGAGAATTTAACAGAGAGCAAAATCAAGATAGATTGCAAAAGATTCTACTAAACTTTTCTAAGCAGTACGAAACATCAGAACCATATTTACATAAATATTTCGAAGAATACTACATATGTTGCACTTGTAATACGTAACTTTGTTGCTCAACAATGTAGCACGTGTACATTACATGTTATTTCACAAAATGGGCAATGTGCTAGAAAGATTGGCCTTGCTGATGTAGATACAAGCATGCATATTGAAAGACATGTTTGCAGTAACATTTTTAACACATGGTGGAATTTTGCTTCCATCAGCTCAAGATTCATGAATGGCAAAGTAAACAAAATAGTTAATGGTCTCTTTCATATTTTGATGCACACATTCTCCCACTAACTAACAAAAGAACTGATTTGGCAGTCTGTGCTGATGTGAGCCCATGGTCATGTCTGCGCATGTTCCTTGTGCATGAGGCAGTGGTATGACCCTGGACCCACCCCCATGTGTGGCCTTGGGGGTGAGAGACTCGGCAGGTCAGTGGCAATTAGCGTTAATTGCCCTGCATTGCTGGAGTCCCCCCAAAGGGCTGCAGGAGGTGGCCTATACCCCCAAGGCTATAAGTGATAGGTTAGGAAAGGGGGTTGACAGCTCTCTTACCAATGGTAGTAGGCTGTATACTTGTAAGTACAGACAAGCATACACATTGAGAACTGAGCATTATGACAAGAGTACTGCTGAACTACCCATGACCCCCAACCTTCTCCCTCTCACTGGCTTTGTGATGTGGCCATACAGTGAATACATATTGGTTCCTCGGAGAAGGGAGTGGTGCCACTGACCTTGGAGCTGTGATCAGCGCCTGGTACCTGGATGACTCCAGCCACCATGTCTGTCTTGGGTAACCAGTGGGCACAGCTTCAGTAAACCAGGACTGGTGAGTCCTGTATACTCCCACCTCACCTGCTTTCACTGCACACTGGAGTCTAAGTAGACTCCAGGAACACAACCTGGGTAGTGGTTGTCGAGTAAGGGGAGAGTGTCCCCAGCAGTCGTTAATAAGTGAGGTACCACATGCCCAGGTAAGAAGACCTGAGCAAGGGCAGAGTGTACCTATCACACTTAGTGATTAGCTGAAGGGCTGCTTGCCCTACAGCAGTGAGGGGCAGTACGCAGTAGTATTAGATGTTGAATGAAGGGCATCCTGCCCTGGACAGATACTTTAAGGTGGTCTGTCTGACTGTCACACCACTACCAGGTGGAGAATCAAACCTCACATGCTAACAGTACCATAACTCCTCTCTACACCACTCTTGCCATATAGTCAAGTGGCTTGTGACTCCAAGATTTACTCCTATAAATGCGAGTGAGACACTCTCAGGGGTAACACAATTGAAAATTGGGGATGTTTGTTTGTAATTATGTGTGGACGTACGTATGTCATTTGTACTCTTTGACCCTCGCATATTTTTGTGTTCGCTCCGTGTTCGACCCCATCCCAAACTTCACTAAAAGGAATCCTCCGGTTTAGCGATCATTACCAGTATCACCCTAGAAAGCGAATTATTTACCAATTTGAATTCTATTGCCGGTGCAGTTAAAACTCAAAAACTTGTGGGAGCTCCATTTCTATTTGAGTTAGTGGCGGTGGTAAGTTAATACGCTATTTGTCAGTTATAAGCCGTATGCAACAGTATTTACTTGAAAATTCATTGCTCCACTAGACTAACCACGAAGGTTAAGTCTTGCGTAGGTATGTCAGTTGTGTGAAAGTATTGTGTATTACAACTACTAAGAATATCCCTCCCCTGTTGCATTATCTGCTCCACATCCCTATTCACATGAAACTTCAAAAGTTGGCATTAGCTATTAATAGTAACAGTCAGTGTGCCTGGTGGAGGCAGCAACAGACACAAGTGAGAAGGAACATGTCCTGATCGCGTGACGGGGTAATTGAGTGAGTGCCATGCAGATGCATATGTGAGCCTGAGAACAGATAGGCAGTGAGTCTGAGAATACATCAGTGAGCCTGAGAATACATAGGCAGTGAGCCTGAGAATACATAGGCAGTGAGCCTGAGAATACATAGGCAGTGAGCCTGAGAATACATAGGCAGTGAGTCTGAGAATACATAGGCAGTGAGCCCGAGAATACATAGGCAGTGAGCCTGAGAATACATAGGCAGTGAGCCAGAGAATACATAGGCAGTGAGCCTGAGAATACATAGGCAGTGAGCCTGAGAATACACAGGCAGTGGGTCTGAGAATACATCAGTGAGCCCTAGAATACATAGGCAGTGAGCCTGAGAATACATAGGCAGTGACCCTGAGAATACATAGGCAGTGAGCCTGAGAATACATAGGCAGTGAGCCTGAGAATACATAGGCAGTGAGCCTGAGAATACATAGGTAGTGAGCCTGAGAATAGATAGGCAGTGAACCTGAGAATACATAGGCAGTGAGTCTAAGAATACATAGGCAGTGAGCCTGAGAATACATAGGCAGTGAGCCTGAGAATACATAGGCAGTGAGCCTGAGAATACATAGGCAGTGAGCCTGAGAATACATAGGCAGTGAGTCTGAGAATACATAGGCAGTGAGTCTGAGAATACATAGGCAGTGAGCCTAAGAATACATAGGCAGTGAGCCTGAGACTAGATAGACAGCAACCTGAGAATACATAGGCAGTGAGCCTAAGAATACATAGGCAGTGAGCCTGAGACTAGATAGACAGCAACCTGAGAATACATAGGCAGTGAGCCTGAGACTAGATAGACAGCAACCTGAGAATACATAGATAGTGAGCCTGAGAATACATAGGTAGTGAGCCTGAGACAAGATAGGCAGTAAGCCTATGAATAGATACATAGGCAGCGAACCTGAGAATACATAGAAAGTGAGTCTGAGAATACCTAGGCAGCAAGTTTGAGAAAACATAGGCAGCAAGCCTGATAGTGCATGCAAAAATAGATAGGCCCTGGGGCTCAGTGCAAGATTAAGTAAGCAAGTCTGATAGTGCAAGATCGGATGGCAGTGAGTCTGAGAGTGCGGCAGCGAGCCTGAGTGAGAGTGAGAATAGATAGGCAGCGAGCCTGAGTGAGACTAGATAGGCAGCGAGCCTGAGTGAGAGTGAGAATAGACAGGCAGCGAGCCTGAGTGAGAGTGAGAATAGACAGGCAGCGAGCCTGAGTGAGAGTGAGAATAGATAGGCAGCGAGCCTGAGTGAGAGTGAGAATAGATAGGCAGCGAGCCTGAGTGAGAGTGAGAATAGATAGGCAGCGAGCCTGAGTGAGAGTGAGAATAGATAGGCAGCGAGCCTGAGTGAGAGTGAGAATAGATAGGCAGTGAGCCTGAGTGAGAGTGAGAATAGATAGGCAGCGAGCCTGAGTGAGAGTGAGAATAGACAGGCAGCGAGCCTGAGTGAGAGTGAGAATAGATAGGCAGCGAGCCTGAGTGAGAGTGAGAATAGACAGGCAGCGAGCCTGATGGAGTGAGAATAGATAGGCAGCGAGCCTGAGTGAGAGTGAGAGAATAGATGACAGCAAGCCTGTGAGTGAGAGTAGACATGCAGTAAGCCTGATAGTGAGAGAATATGAGCCTGATAGCGTAAGACTAGACAGGCAGCGAGCCTGAGAATGATGGCCGTGAGCCTGATAGTGCAAGAATACACAGGCAGTGAGCCTGAGAGTAAGAAAATAGAGACAGGCAGCGAATATGATAGTGTGAGAATAAGTCCAGTATCAATAGCGTGAAGGGCAGCGTGCCCTGCATAGACACTATTAAAGGGCCCCTGGTGGACCGTCACACCTCTAGTAAAAATCTAACTACAATATGCACTAGAACCTCCTACCTATGCTCTATATAATGCCACACTGGCCATAGTGTAGTGTGGCTTATGAGTCCTAACACACATCCAGCACTAGTTCATTCTCTAATCTCCTCTCTCATCATGTAACCCCTATTTTCTCCACCTCCCTTCTCATGTAACACTCACATCAGCATATAAATCTCAATTACAGCATGTACCTGACTGATTCAGGAGTTTCTATGCTTTCGAGAAAACTGATCACTTTGACAGAGCCAATCTTGGCAATACCGTGAGAGGGTCGGGCCATTACTAAATACTGCAGATCCATTACTAAATACTGCAGATAGTTACTAATATGCAATGGACAATGATGATCATAAATTGTTGCATGAAGGTTAGAATAAGAAGAGTGGGAGCCGGCTATGCACCCCACACCTGTAACGAAGCCTATGCCTGACCATAATGAGGGTTGGCAGCATGCTCTCGTGATTTAAAGATAGCGACTGTGGGTAGAGTAACAGCATCAGAACTAGAGTCCAACTCTTAACCTAACTGCACTAGTTAAGCAAGGCAAATGGACCGGCAGCATGCCCATGTATTATCGAGCCATAGAACTCCTGTTTTTGGCCGATTACATCTGTAAGTATCTATTGTGTATGAAAGGCCATAAGCCGGGTACTGATGATTTCACAATGAGGTGGTGGCTTGATGATGTAGATCCTATATATCCAACCTAGCTAAGAAAGCTAATTATTTAGAGTACAGACAGTATATCTCCAGCCCCTTACTATTAAAAAAAAACAAACTACCACTGATGAGCAGTCATCCTTAGAGAACTAATAGTGTCGGGTGAATCAGCCATTCTGGCAAGGCAGTAACAGGTAGCTGCTAGGCTTAGGCTACAAGCACTGAGAACAGTGGCTATCAGGACTAATGTAATTGTGCCAGGGTGCCATTGCTCCACATGTGACATACCACATGTGACCACTTAGCCGCATGGTCGCAGTATTTGCAGGTCCTCTGCTGACCTTTACCTGGGTTCGGGTGATGTGATGGTGGGCTACATCTCCGTTAACTTACTCACTCATCACGTAGTTAATTGTGGCTTAATTAGTGTGGGTAAAACCCCTAAGATAATAGCAAATTTTTCTCGTTCTAACAGCCAATAATTACTTCAGCCGAGAATGACTGACTACTCACTGAGATTGTCAACATCTTGCGATAGTACTGGTCTCATATACTGATTACATAACTTGACATACACATTTGTATGTATATTTATTGTCACACAAACACTTGTGTCCTAGGTGACCACAACAAGCTAGCCAGAGCCACTAACTGCTGTGAGTGTTGGTGATACATTCTAGCAATGTAGACCTATTGGAACCAATACTTCCTTATATTACAAACACACTCTAGAGAACACTCACTTGCCATCATTACAGCAGTATCAGGTAACTCCATGATCATATGTTGACACTTCTTGAGCCATCATTCACAGCTGGTCTAAGTCAGAGACATCGAAAGCAGCTCCACCCACTCCATCCCACTACAAAGAAAAGCAATAGAAAAAGAAAACACACTGAAGTGAATAAATGCAATCATGAAATTTCAACTCATATTCTGCAAGCTAATCCCCCCAAGAAATTGTTAGAAACAGTTCGAGAGGTATAGAGCCACAGGGAAGAAATCTCAGCTCTATCTAAATGATAGACCTTATAATAAATAAAAATTCATTATCCTAAATTAGATAAACTTAGCGGAAGATATAGAGAATGCAACAGTTGCAAATCCCCGATGTGTGGACAGTGCACATTTCACATGGGCCTCAATTTGGTGGACCAGCATAAAGGAAAAAAAATTTGCATTCATTGAAAATATCATATAAGAAATTGAACATCTGAATAATTCAATATTATCCAGGAGATCCCATCATATTGAACTACTTCACACTAACCACTGTCACTACGATAAATTTATCTCTAGCCAACTCTCAGATACATTTCTGAGGATCTCATGATTGATACTGATTGTAAACATGTTCAATACACCCTATTATCCCTACTATCATTAGGGCTCTTCCGGCTTTTCACCCAGGGGGGATCTAAGTTAGACAGCAATCGATATTTTAAATTAATCGTGCAATATACTTTATAAGATGTAATTCTGTACCAAGACTTAGAATAAAATATTACCCCCATTCTCTTTTTTTTGTGTGTGTATTATTTATTTTTCCTACTAAGCCTTATACCTTAGCCACTTTCATCATGTATACCACTGTTAATAACAACAACACAATCTCACTAAGTACTATGGAGGTTGGGGGGGAGGAATTTTATTAGGTACAGTGGCTGAGTGTTTACTGTCATGCTTGTAATCACAAAAAAAATCTTACCTGACGATGACATGGAAGATGTATATGGATATGAAAACTAAAAAGGAACATGTTTTGACTTTGTTCATGTTAAGTTATTGAATGTGCTTCATTACTACCTTCATAATGTTTTCAGTAGGTAACAAATTAACAATTTCTAAATTTAATAGTACGGTGCGAAATTGCCCATTAAAAATGTATGGGGAAAATAACTGTTCAATTGAAATCGCACGGGGAAATGAAATAGTGCGTAACTAAGTGAAATAGCACGGAAACTAAGTGAAATACCACAGCTGCTAAGTGAAATAGTACGGATAGATAAGTGTGCATGCGTGCAGCATTAACCTTGAAAACGTACAGTTCGAGAGATTCTAGTTGGAGACAATGTCATTGTGTACCACAGAAGCTCTACCCATATTAGATGGAATTTTTTTAAACATTTTAAGATGAGTTGTAGGCTGAACACGAAATTCCAGAGGAAGCTAATGCTGAAATACGAAATACGAAGATAGTGAGTGATTGATACAATGTAGCTACAAGTACAAATGATAAAAAAAAAAAAGCTGGCCTACTATTAGCGAGTGATAGCACGTGTAACCTGTGCTATTAGGGATCAATAGCACTCATAAAGCATTCAAAATAGCACTCTCCGAGTACAATTTCAATTGCTTTACGAGTGTTATTGATCCCAAATAGCATGGTTACCCATGCTATTGTACTCACACTAGTAATATAAAATGGTATTCGATAACCCACACTTTCAGCAATGAATTGGCAGCAGAAATGATTAGTTCAGACAGTTACATGCTTTACAAGAGGGGGAGGGGAGAGGTGCTTAAAGAAAACTCTGTTTTTTTGTCATGGCAAATAATCTGTCATTCACCATAGCTCTACATGCAATTCATTAGCTATCTATTCTATACACATCAGAGTATTTAGTACACTTACTTGTTATCACACAGCATAAGTGAATTCCTGCCGTTGTAGTCCTCTCTTCCGTTATCATCACTCACCAGTAGCACAAAATGCAACCTAGCCAACAACGAGCAATCAACCACGAGCAACCAACCACCACCTACTTCAATCTTGCAGGGTCACCAAGGACAACTTCCACAGAGGTCGAAGGTGAAAGCTTGCACCAAGAGCGCGCGCAAAGACATTGCGTGAGGTCAAAGGTGAGGGACAGCCGTTCTGCACATAACGTCTTTCATTTAATGTCGGTTGTCTGTGTAGGTTTGGAGGGAGGTCCACTAAGCCAGTTACACCTTACCTACTATGTCCTGGCCCTGCCCATCTAGTCATGTGCCAGGTGTTAATTGTTGTTAACTGTTATTAATTACTGTTAATTGTTTGATTACTGTTGCTTTTTTGCCAGCCCCCACTCATTCTTTTGGGGGTTTTATACTCGAGGGGAGTATACATGTCCTTATATCTTTCAAGCAATATTAACTATTAGTTATCACTGTTGTTTAGGCTTAAGTGGACCGGTCACATCTGGGTGCTTCACCAGATGGAGTGGTGTGGGTGGGTGGGTGATACTCTGATGCTATAGGATTCCCTAGGATATGCTCTTTATGGCTTCTCTTACTATTATTCGTTTTCCCTGCTACAACCTCGTGCGTGTAGCTTAGGCGCCTGCGCGTGGACATATAGCAGGTAGCTTGGCCCCTCCCTCCATTAACTCCGTTTAATTATCATTCATTAACCTTCATTTAATGTCGGTTGTCTGTGTAGGTTTGGAGGGAGGTCCACTAAGCCAGCTACACCTTACCTACTATGTCCTGGCCCTGCCCATCTAGTCATGTGCCAGGTGTTAATTGTTGTTAACTGTTATTAATTACTGTTAATTGTTTGATTACTGTTGCTTTTTTGCCAGCCCCCACTCATTCTTTTGGGGGTTTTATACTCGAGGGGAGTATACATGTCCAGTAGGGGGCTACTCAGACCCCTACCCCCAAAAGTAAACTCCTCATGTAACAATAATTAACTATACCATGACATGAACTCCAATTGTGTGATAATTATGATTTAGCTAGGGTGGTCGTAGTTTGAGCGAGTTGTTCAGGGGGCGACCTGATATATGCCAGGAATGCGGAGCTGCTCCATCTACCTAGCATCTGAATAGTGGAGTCTTCTATTCCTGCCTTCGCTGCTGTCGTGGCTGCCCCGATCCGGAAGCTGTGGCCAGCAAACTCCTGGTATGGAAGACTGAGTTCTTGGAGAGCTGATCGGACATGCTTAGAGAATGCTGGCTTAGTCAGAGGATCACCATTCTTGAATCTGAAGAAAGGGCCGTGATCTCTGCCTCTCACTGCAGTGTAGCCTAACACAGCTGCCACTGGACACAGTACACACCCAGTTCGTCCCAGCTGTATGTCGGCTCCTCTGCCAAACTGGTCGGTCTTTGACCGTTTCAGGTGAACCCGTATTATTGTCGGAGTTGTCACATCGTCTACAGTAATGTCACCCCAGCTGAGATGCGACTGTGCATTGAAGGCTTTCATGGAGGGTATTGTTATTTCCCCTGCTCTAAAGAAACCAAAGAAGCAAAGTGTGGAGGCTGCCCAGAGCATCGTCACATCTGCGTCCCCAGCTTTAACTGACCACAGAGAATGCATTCTTCTCAAGATCGCTGGGGTAATTGGTAGCCTAATCCGCTTGATTAGGGGGTCTTTTGGGAGTACACTCTTTTAATTCCTGCCTGGACCAGCCGGAGGCGTGGCAGTGAAGAATATTCTTTAGGTTCGGGTAGCCCAGGCCCGTAGCCAGAGGTTCGCATTGGGGGGTTCGGATTTTAAGACGCAAAAAGCCACACCTACTTTTGTTTCCTCGTTAATTCTTCTACAATACTAAAAAACAAAAGATATGTGCACTAGGTATTCCACTTCAAAACTATAATTCATTAAACACTGTTGATATTCGAGAGAAAAGCAGTATTATTCTCGTAATACGCCTTATTCGTACTACAAGTTATTTAATAGTACGGCGTGTAAACTGTCCGTTCGAAATGTATTGGAAAAATCGCTATAACTAAGTGAAATAGCACGGGACAAAGTGAAATGCCACGCTAGCTTAAGTAAGAGTAAGAGCGCAAACATGCAGCTCTAGCCTTGGAAATGTACAGTTGTAGTTTCTAGTTGGAGACAACGTCATTCTTTAGCGCAGAAGCAATACCCCTATTAGACAGAGTTTTTTCCAACAGATTAGGAGGAGCAATCGATTAAAGCAAAGTTCAAGAGAGAGTTTATCCTGAAATGCAGAGATAGTGACTGCACTATACATAGTAGCCACATTGTAAATGATCTTTAGCTTACTGTAGTCTCGTGCAGCTTTTATAAAGCTGGCCTACTATTAGCGTGTGATAGCACGGGTAACCGTGCTATTCGTGATTAATAGCACGAACAGCGGCTGTATATTTGAGTTTTAACTTTCTCAGACACATCCGAAGGCTCCCTTTCTAATCTGTTGAAAAAAATCCGTTGCTTGTGCTATTAATATCGAATCGCACGCTTATCGGTGCTATTATTCATACTAAAGTGCATTACGTTACACTATATAAAGAATATACATGTATGTAACGTAGCAAGCACTCATGCCGATCTGAGAGCGAAATTTTGTATCCAAGGAGCTGAATGTTTATTAGGTCACTTGGACTCAGACTAGGCCAGAAAAACAGCAGAGAATTCAAGCGCAGGTTCAGCACGATTGAACAGATGATGATATTCTAGAAGTTATATATGGGGTGTGGCTAAAATATTTACTTCCGGTCACTCTAAAGGGGGGTTCGACCGAACCCCTCGAACCCCCCCTGGCTACGGGTATGTAGCCCCAGCGTGATTTGGGTATGCCGAATTCCTGCCAGATATGTTTTAATTGTGCTTGGTGACAGGTGCTGTGATGCAAGGTATGATGAATAGTAACACAAAATGGCTTCAGATACAGGGAAAGGGGTGAAAATGGCATACAGTTCACAAAAATTTGAAAATTTCTTCAGGGATGACTCATATGTCTTGCGTGTGGAGCCTGCGATACCCTGACAACAGAAGAAATGAACTGTTGGGTCCAAGTCTGTGAGGTCCAATCCATGTCTGGGTCCAGGAGCCACTGTAAGAGAGAATGAGGAATTACCGTCTCAACAAGTGGAACATTCCCCATTTTTTGCCTAAAGGATGATAGCCTATCCCTCGATAAATCGTCAGCCAGGGTGTTGCATGCACCTGGGAGGTGGACTGCCGACAGCGAGAATTGACCGTGTGCCTCGATGAAGAAGAGGCATCTCAGCATCTGCATGATGGCAGGTTCCTTGCTATAGCGGCTGTTGATGACTGCTACCACAGCTTGATTGTCACACCGTGCCCTGATGTGTTTGCCTTTCCATTGTTCATTGCCCCATACCACTGTTGCGATAACAATGGGGATTAGTTCTTTTACCGCTATCTGCAGTAATCGAGACTTGTCGTCCCAGGCAAGTTGGAACCACCTTGACTGATGCCATGCACCACACCCCCAGTTACCTGAGGCGTCCGATGTCAGTTCCAGCCATCCACTGCTATCATCCACTATAAGTGCTGACCCATTCCAGTGTGAGGCAAACAACTGCCACCACCTGATATCAGACTTGAACTCCTTGTTCAGTCGAATATGGTGATGATTCTGCTTCGCTATGCTTAGCAAAGAGATGATGCGTCTCATGAATGCCCTCCCTGGGGGTATTATTACAGTGCATGCATGCTGTAGAGTACCAACTAGGGACTCCAATTCGTGACGAGTACATGACCTTTTACCTGCCCAGTCCCGGATAAGCTCGACCAGCCACTCCAATTTTGCCCGTGGTAATCTCAGCTCCTGACGTACTGTATCAATTTCTATCCCCAGGAAGATAAGGGTAGTACTGGGGCCTTCCTGCTTTTCTGGCGCGAGGGGAACGCCAAGTTCCCTGCATGTTCTTGTCAGGATATCCAGGTACCGCTGGCAGGCTTTGGAGTTCGGGGGGCCAACAACTGCAAAGTCATCCAGGTAGTGGAATATGTGGTCCACACCTTCTTTCACAATAATCCACTCCAGAGCATCCGCAAGGGCATTAAATATTTTGGGGGCCGATCGGAGCCCAAATGGTAGCATGCCATCCACATAGACCTGGTCTTTCCATTGCATCCCAAGCCAAATCCTGTCTTGGGGCAGTACAGGAACCAACCTGTAAGCAGACTTGATGTCTATCTTCGCTATTTGTGACCCTTTACCCAGTGCCACAGCTGTGTTTGCTACGTCATGCACAGACACATATGATAGCGAGCACAGACTCTTGTCAATAGCATCATTGACACTCTTTCCCTCTGGGTATGAGAGGTCTGTAATGAGCCTCCATTTACCAGGTTGATGCTTCTTGGGGATCGTACCGAACCTGTTTATATGAATGATCGGAAGGTACCGGGCATGAAGGGTCCGAGTATATTGCCTTTTTCCACTTCTTCTTGGATGTATCTTTCGATCACCTCCGGGTTCTGTGCTGACGATAGCATGTTCCTAGTAGCTGCAACAATCCGTGCTGATCCATCCACTCCAATGGGAAACCCACGCTCTATGCCATGCACTATGAAGTGGGCGAAGTCTTGGTCTGGGTGTGACTTTAGTTTGTGCATCCAGGCCTTTAGCCGCAGCGGTGTGGTTATCCTTGACAGGCAATGATCAACAACAGGCATGTTCCTTCGGGGCTGGCCGAGACTCATTAAGTCTGCCGTATACGTGTAGGAGTAACCTGTGAAATATAGGCAGCACTGGCTTATGCACTCTACCCCAGTGTTAAACCTCACCTAAACGGTGGGTGATCACACCCGTGAGGGTGGAAGTGCGTGTGTTACCAACCCCCCTGTGTTGTAACTACCTAAGTACCCCCAGTCCAATCCCATATCGTTTACATAATTATTGGTATATATATATATTTAATATATTATTATACGTATATACATGCACAAGTTAACCACTATGGTTTGCTGTTCATATCAACCTCATCCATTTTTTTTAAATTTTTTTTTTTAAGGTCTGCGCCTAGGGGACCTTGACCTTGGCCTTGATGATGGAGGTTGCCTACGTTTTCCGCAGTTGCACGCTGGGTGAGTCCCCTGGCATTCCTGCACACATGTCGGAACTTGCATGGTGAGAAGTGACACCTGTCCCCATGTTTGCCATTGTATAGCTGGCAGATCGGCATTGGCGACCTCGCTGGCCGTGAAGGAGCCTGTTGCGACTCTGTTGCCTGATCCGGCCTTCCCCTGTGAAGGCTCTGTGGGCTTTTAGGATGGTCCTTTGGTAGGCCATCAGTTGAGGCGTTTTCTGCGGGTATTTGGTCGCCAAGACCGATACCATGGTGGCATAACACTCAGCCCACAGCAGGATATCCGATACTGGCCCCTTCCTCGAGCTTCTCCTCTGATGGCAGCACTTCTGCTCCTCCACTTATGTGCTCCATGAGTCTGGCAGCAGTTCATCCATGTCAACATACTCCAGGTCCAGAATCTTCTTCATCAGCTTGGGTGGGACCGACAATGCCTGGGAAGTGGTCCACGTCAGCTGAGGCGATGACTGGGGGATGGCCATCACGGAGGTTGCCGTTGACGGTCCTGCATCTGCTTCCTTGGCGAATGTCGGTATTCCTCGGATAGCCGATGGAGGAGGAAGGGCTCCCAGTGCTACAATAGAATTGGTATGATAACAACACTATTGGCACCACCATTCTGCACAACTCCAATGCAATCCTAGGATGAGGGGCCACGCACCCCGCATGCTATCAACTGAGGGGCCACACCCCCTGAGTGCTATCAACTGAGGGGCCACACCCCCGAGTGCTATCAACTGAGGGGCCACACCCCCGATGCTATCAACTGAGGGGCCACACCCCCGAGTGCTATCAACTGAGGGGCCACACACCCCGAGTGCTATCAACTGAGGGGTCACACACCCTGATGCTATCAACTGAGGGGGCCACGCACCCCGAGTGCTATCAACTGAAGGGGCCACGCACCCCGCATGCTATCCACTGAGGGGCAACGCACCCCGAGTGCTATCAACTGAAGGGGCCACGCACCCCGCATGCTATCCACTGAGGGGCAACGCACCCCGAGTGCTATCAACTGAGGGGCCACACCACCGAGTGCTATCAACTGAGGGGCCACACCCCCCGAGTGCTATCAACTGAGGGGTCACACACCCCGCATGCTATCAACTGAGGGGCAACGCACCCCGAGTGCTATCAACTGAAGGGGCCACGCACCCCGCATGCTATCCACTGAGGGGTCACACACCCTGAGTACTATCAACTGAGGGGGCCTCCCGCACCCGCATGCTATCAACTGAAGGGGCCACTGAGGGGCCATGCACCCCAGAGTGTTATTCAATGAGGAGCCAGGGATCTTACTCCCAACAGCTGCCCCCCTATTGTTGTGCCTACCACTCCCCCAATCCTTCACCTATCAATCAATGTTAATAACAACTTATGCCCTGGCTTCTCGCTTTGTGATAATTTTTTTTTTTTTTAAACCCTTGACTACTACTCCCTGTTGAATTTGCTCACCAGTGGTATTTCCGGGCATTATGCTGGCTCCAGAATGTCCCGGTGTGGTCCCAGCAGGACCTACAGGCAGTCCCAGCGGGACTGCAGATGAAGTCCCCGGTGAGTCAGTGGGAGGAGCTGTCAGAGTGGTTGGCCCCTCTGCAGGAGGGTGAGCTTGGGAGGGCTCCCTGTGGGTGACTCCAGTGGCCTCCAGCTTGGCGGCAATCAGCCTGTCTATCCAGTCTAGCTGGGCTTCCGTGAATGTTGACCCTCGCGTTTTTGTGTTAGTTCGGTGGTCAACCCCGTCCCAAACTTCACTAAACAGAATCCTCTGTTTATCGATCAGTACCCGTATCACCCTAGAAATCGAATTGTTTACCGTTTTGAATTCTTTTACAGGGTGCAAACGTGAAAACTTACGGGACTTCCGTTTCTATTCGAGTTAGTGGCGGTGGTAAGTCAATGCGCTCTTTGGCATGGTTATAAGCCATATGCAACAGTATTTACTTGAAAATGCATTGTCCACTAGACTAACCGCGAAGGTAAGTCTTGTGTAGGTGTATGTCTAGTTGTGTCAAAGCATTGTGCTTTACAGTTACTATTTAGCTAAAGAATATCACAAAGAAAACTTTTAAATAGCGTGTATTGTTTTGTTGTTGTTTTTTTCCTTCAATTCAAACAGTTGCAGCGAGTTGTTACTATGGTACTGAAATCCATTTACAGTGTATGCATAATTAAAAAACTCGACCTTATTTTCAGTAGCTTCAGTGTTAGAAGTCAAAATCATTCATATAAAAATAGTATAGTCTTTAGGCTCGCTCGCCATTTGTGCTCTAGCACATCACTAGTAGGGGTGGAAAATCGGGTATTATGTTATATGTATGGATTGTACGTATGCCCCTTAAACGCACGCGCGGGGAACTGTTTTTCTCAAAAAAGCAAGGCTTTTTAGGCTGAGAATTCCTGCCAAAACGCTTGCTTTTCAAGAAGCAAAAAGTTGATTCGACTGGTTACTATGGCATTGAAGACCCTTTTCCAGACTTAATAAAAAAATTCTCCGTTTTAGGGGATACGGAGTGCCGGTTTGTTGTCAAGAGTCATTGGTTGGAAGAGTCATTGGTAGTCAGAATGCCGTAGTATTAATGCTAAGGAAGCTACTCGAGGGAAGCTGAGGTAAGTACGTAATTCCATATTTGTTAGCTAAATATGCAAAAATAACGCTGGCCTTTCTGTTTTGTAGCTAAGAGCTTGTTGTCAACAGTGATTGGTAAATTCAAGCAGTCAGAATGGCTCAAATTTGGTACTACAAAAGTTACTACTGCTCAAGAAAATGAGGTAAGAAAGTAATTTTGTATTTGTGTGCTAAAATTGATTGTCTTTTGTTTTTGTAGCTGAGAGCTTGTTGTCAAGAATTCGAGGTAATTCAGATAGTCAAAGTAACTTAAATTTGATACTACAGAAGTTATCAATAGGAAATTGAGGCAAGTAGTGATTCCATATTTGTTGGCTATAAATTACAAATAATAACAATGGTTTATTTTTTAGTTACTGGTAATTGAGATTATCAGAATGGTTGATGTTTGATACTACAAAAGTTAACATTAATCAGGTAAGAGAGTGATTTTGTATTTGTTTGCTGAAATCAAATGTCATAACTGCTATTATAGTGTTTGCATGAAGTAAGCTAAAACATAGTAACATTTTATGTTACCTAACTATCAGGCTCGCTCGCCATTTGTGCTCAAGCACACCACTAGTTTATATATATGTTTGGACGTACGTATGTAATTTTGTACTTTGACCCTCGCGTTTTTGTGTTAGTTTTGTGGTCGACCCCGTCCCAAATTGCACTAAACAGAATCCTCTGGTTTATCGATCAGTACCCCGTATCACCCTAGAAATTGAATTGTTTACCGTTTTGAATTCTTTTGCGGGTGCAGTGAAAACTTAAGGGACTTCCATTTCTATTCGAGTTAGTGGCGGTGGTAAGTCAATGCGCTCTTTGTCATGGTTATAAGCTGTGCGCAACAGTATTTACTTGAAAATACATTGTCCACTAGACTACCGCGAAGGTAAGTCTGTGTCAAAGCATTGTGTGTTACAACCACTACTTAGCTAAACAATATCACAAAGAAAACGTTAAAATAACGTGTATTGTTTTGTTGTTGTTATTTTCCTTCAATTCAAGCAGTTGCAGAGAGTTGTTACTATGGCACTGAAATCCCTTTACCGTGTATCCGAAATTAAAAAACTGGACCTTATTTTCAGTAGCTTCAGTGTTAGAAGTCAAAACCATTCATATAAAAATAGTATAGTCTTTAGGCTCGCTCGCCATTTGTGCTCAAGCACATCACTAGTGGTAGTATTACTACCAGAGACTATCTGACAATCTGGCTGGGCCACTTAATTTTATTGATCTATATTATATTTGGGGGTCTGGTATTACTTTGTTGCAAATCAAGGCAATGGAATAGGAAGAGTTAGGGAGTAAAAAAATATGTTACTGATTGAATTAGAGAAATTAGTAAATAATGCCACATGTATAATAGATGCTTTTATCAACATAAGTAGATAGTGTGTGTGTTTTTAAAAAGAAATTGTGGTAGTTACTCTTATTTTACTAAAAGTGCTCAACCCCCCTCCACCTCTGCCTCATCTCCAGCTATGTTAACCCTTACCTAGTAGATATATATTGCTACATAATATTATACAGGCTCAAACTACATCCATTATGAAATTGCTACAATAGTAGAGACCTAAGTAAACTTGGCTTTTTTTTTTTGCTCAACAAAAACTGATGCAATGTGTATTACAGAGCATACCTAACAATATCGTACAATAGCTGAAGCAGAAATATATTTTTCGTACTCTTTTTGTTACGTAGCTAAGGCGTTTACAGTAGTGAAAAAATAAAAAAGAAGCAATTCTTTTCCTAAAACTGAGGAAACTAGAATTAGCTATTGTATATTTTTTTTTTCCCCACAAATTTTTTACTGCTTAAAATTTTTTCAGCTAACTACAGTAATAGTGTATGGTAAAAAACATTTAAGCTAGCTTACTGGTCAGAGGTCAATGGTTCCATCCCCTCAAGGTGCCTTGCCAGTTTCAACTTCCACCACCATTAGCTACCAACAAGTTTGAAGCGTTCATGCGTAGCAAATCTCATAAATATACGGGCGGCACACTGGGGATACCTATATTTTCGAAGGGGTACCCATATTTCTCGTAAATATGGGTGCCGGGGTACCTATATTTGCGGAAATATAGGTATGGGGGCACCCGTTTTTCCGTAAATATAGGTACCCGGGGTACCCAAATTTGGGGATACCCGATTTTACTTGACAATGGTTTTGGCGAACTTACACTCGCGTATGATAAGTTGTCACAAGTATGGACTCCTCCATCAACTTAGTGTTGAACATCTACATGATATAGAGTTGTTGGTACCGTAATATTACTCAACTTTTCAACCAAGTGCATTAGTTTATGTATGCAATATGCCACTGAGCCCACCCCACAAACACACCAGTATACACTATCTATTCTTTTTTCAATTTGTTTGATATCAACTTCAAAATAATATTGTTCAGAGAATGAATTAGCTACAGACTACTGTTTCAACTGTTATACAACTTCAAATCATTGTTTTGAATGATGTCATTCTTTACGATGGAAACACACCAAGGGACTTTTTTCTGAATCAGCTTTATTTTGTAATATATAGACACCATCTAGCTAACTTGATTCTGCTTTTTTAAATTAGTCACCAACATGTTAGATTCATTTATTTCCTACTTATCCACACACAAAACAAAAGTGCTCTCATAAACTGAATATTAGGTGGATCTAAAGAACAACAATGTGTGTATGCAAAAAGATCACAGTCTGCATTTGCAGTCTGTCTCTGGACTTCAGCTAGTCTCATAGTAAAGTTAGAATATTTACATTTCAATAACTGCTATTTTGCACTTGAGAAGGTGAAAATCTAGCACAGATAAGCATATTACTGCTACAGACAACTGATGAAGGAAATATTTCTAAAGAAACAGGATCTACAAGACACCCTTTTCCTACAAAATTATAATAATTTATGTCATCGGATATGATTGGCTCTGTGTGTCCAACAAGCTTTGGCCTCCAGGAACTGTGATGTACATGACTGCTCACCTGGCAGGCAGCCATTCTCCTCTTTCTAGTATCCCTTGATCAACTTTGGCATCCTCAGCATCTTTTTCCAGTACTCCAATCTATCATAAGATAATGATTCAGTCATTCTCGGCTGAAATAATTATAATAATATGAATTTTTTCTCTTTTTAACAGCCAATATTTTTAATTATAACTTAACCCGACGTTTCGACTTCTTGCCGAAGTGCTCTTCAACTGAGATCGAACTCTCCATGGTGATGTAATAATACAAAGTAAACAGCAAGATTTCTGGAGGGCACGCTTACTGTTTATTATATGTAGCCGAACAAACTTGGTAGTGCAGAGACACCCAATGGGCTGTTTTCAAAAGTTGCATATGTAACATACTGAGCTTTAATAACTTAAATATTTGTGTATTGACTTTTAATACAGTCATCATAACTAGAGCACTCTTATTCCTACAACTAGATTATGTATGTATACGAGTATTGTGTATGCATACACTTCCCAGTCCACTCTACCTTGCCTACTGTGTCCTCTATCGTGAAGCATCTATCACACGCTAAATACACAATTTCTCTTCCGAAAACTTTGCCAACAGTGATACTTCACTATTGAATCAAGACATCAATGGTTGATATAAGTAAATTACAGCTACTAACTGATTGGAGCATGTTCTTATTATATTATAGCTATTATATAGCATGGGTGAAGAAATAAAAAAAATATTGCTTAGAGCAACTAACTAGATACAGAGTAATGTGAACAACCACATAATAAGGATAAATGCAGCTATTGCCTTTAAAATATTCAAAATTAGGGCAAACATACTTTGTGTCAAGCAACAATGTGTGTAGAGGCTGACAAATTTGCTTGCACTTATGCACACTGAGGGTCAACATGCCCAATAAATATACACTAACAATGGGAGTATTAAAATATAGTCTAAATTACTTTTACCATTTTAATTTTTAGAACAGAAATTTATCTTTGCTAAGTGCCTGAAATTTCCTCACATAATTTTGAAACTTCTAAGCATTGCTGGCACATTCAAATTTCTTTAACTGAGATGAGGCTGGTAAAACAGTTTCGATACAAATTATATTTCTTTATAGTGCCATTTTATATTATTAAAATGAAGATATACACTAATATTTAAACATGGATGTACATTGCTCAACATTCTAGCTAACAATGAGGGGAAAAATTCTTGTAGTGTAAAGACCAAGTAAAACTTCGAAGGAAAAATGAATGAAATAGAATGTAAGAACATGTGACAGTTATACACATGTTTTTTCTTTGATTGCATATATACTTATTTCATTTAGTAGCATGAGTATTTTATTCTACTCTTCATCAGACCTTAGCTACTTTCTTAAATTTTATTACTGGTTTCAAATTCAATTGTATTTTTCAAGCTTGTTTTTTTAAATAAAATTTCAGACATGCAATATTAGCTTTGGTCTTGATGATCTTGTCATTTCTTGAAAACTTATGTAAGCCATAACCACACATCTGCTGATAATGTATGGTCCTAGCCTTACAGGCTAAACCTTGCCACCCTTTTCGTTCTTCTGAGCAGTATCTTCACATCGAATTCATGCTTTGATAATAGGTATATTTTAAGTTTTCCTGTGCTTTAGTTATATTGAATTCAACTCACTAGTAATCGCTGTTGATCCTGTCATTCCAGTAAAACACCTCTATTCATGTCAGTTACAGTGATAATATTGAATCAAGACATCAATGGTGGGTATTAGTAGATTACCACAACTACCTGCAGTGCTGCTATGCTACTAGTGCCCAACACACTAAAGTCACACTCTCATTGCCCACATACCTAAAAAGTACCTCTGTCCCAATGTTAATTCTTATCTAATTCATTCTTCAATCATAGGTAATTTTTTTCTTGTGCTTTAGTTTTATTGATTTCAACCTCATTGCAAAATTTCTTGTTCAAGTAAATATTCAATGACCCCATCCTGTGTCACTTCCTCCCCATTTTCTTTCTCACATGTTGGAAGGCTATCACTGTCGATATATAGCCTCATTTTCTGCTGGAAATGCATGTAGTTGGGCTAGTGCTTTGTTGAGCTTCGAAAAGCACGGCATTCATTAGTATACGAGTTCAATGAACCAACTTGCGTACAAAAGAAAAAAAAACTATTTTTGTGGATAATCACACCTTGTTGAAACTTATTTTAAGTTGTTGTGTCTATTGTAAATATTCTGTTGAGCATGTACAAAGTCAGCTGCATTATTGGCGAGCGAGACAGTATTAGGGGTGGATAATGCAAAATCGGGTATATGTTATATATATATGTATGTATGTATGTATGGATTGTACGTATGCCCTTTAAACGCGCGCGCGGGGAACGTTTTTTAAAAAAAAAACACGGCTTTTTAGGCTTGACCCCAGTTTATTCTGAAACTACAGCATTAAGCAAGTCTTACTTTATACTTAAGCTCCAAAGTGTGAGAAAATTCATGCGAAAACGCTTGCTTTTCAAGAAACAAAAAGTTGATTCAATCGGTTACTATGACATTGAAGACCCTTTACCAGATTTAAATTCAAAACTTCGCCTTTTTTCCGGCTAAGTGCGGCTTGTTACTAGTTGTCAAGAGCCACCTGTAGTCAGTACTAAGAGAGCTATCACATCTTCTGAAAAGCGTATGTAAGCACATAAAGTATTAATGCTAAGGAAGCTAATACTACTAGAGGGATGCCGAGGTAAGTACGCAATTCCATATTTGTTAGCAGCTTAATATGCAAAATAACTCTGGCCTTTCTGTTTTATAGCTAAGAGCTTGTTGTCAACAGTGACTGGTAAATTCAAATAGTCAGAAGGACTCAAATTTGGTACTACAAAAGTTACCACTGCTCAAGAAAATGAGGTAAGAAAGTAATTTGTATTTGTGTGCTAAAATTGATTGTCTTTGTTTTTGTAGGTGAGGAGCTTGTTGTCAAGAATTCAAGGTAATTCAGATGGCCAAAGCAACTTCAATGATACTACAGAAGTTATCAATACTCAAGAATGAGGTAAGTAGTAATTCCATATTTGTTGGCTAAAATTACAAATAATAACACTGGTTTATTTTTTATCGTAGCTGAAAGCTTGTTCAAGAGATACTGGTGATTGAGATTATCAGAATGGCAGATGTTTGATACTACAAAAGTTACCATTAATCAGGTAAGAGAGTGATTTTGTATTTGTGTTTGCTGAAATAAAAGGTCATAACTGCTATTATAGTGTTTGCATGAACTAAGCTAAAACATAGTAACAATACTTAGTTTTATGTTACCTAACATCAGGCTCGCTCGCCATTTGTGCTCAAGCACACCACTAGTTTATTTGTATATATGTTTGGACGTATGTATGTCATTTTGTACTTTGACCCTCGCGTTTTTGTGTTAGTTATGTGTTCGACCCCGTCCCAAATTGCACTAAACAGAATCCTCTGGTTTATCGATCAGTACCCGTATCACCCTAGAAATTGAATTGTTTACCGTTTTGAATTCTTTTGCGGGTGCAGTTAATACTAGAAAACTTAAAGGACTTCCATTTCTATTCGAGTTAGTGGCGGTGGTAAGTCAATGTGCTCTTTGTCATGGTTATAAGCCGTGCGCAACAGTATTTTACTTGAAAATACATTGTCCACTAGACTACCGCTAAGGTAAGTCTGTGTAGGTGCATGTCCAGTTGTGTCAAAACATTGTGTGTTACAACCACTACTTAGCAATATCACAAAGAAAACATTTAAATAACGTGTATTGTTTTGTTGTTTTTTCCCTTCAATTCAAGCAGTTGCAGAGTTGTTACTATATGGCACTGAAATCCCTTTACCCTGTATGCTAAATTTAAAAGCTGGACCTTATTTTCAGTAGCTTCAGTGTTAGAAGTCAAAATCATTCATATAAAAATAGTATAGTCTTTAGGCTCGCTCGCCATTTGTGCTCAAGCACACCACTAGTTACGTCATTTTATTGGCGAGCGAGACACTTACAGGGGTAACACAATTGAAAATCGGGGATGTTTGTTTATTTATGTGTATGGACTTACGTATGTCATTTTGTACTTTGACCCTCCGTATTTTTGTGTTCGCTCTGCGTTCGACCCTGTCCCAAACTTCACTAAACAGAATCCTCCGGTTTAGCGACCATTACCCATATCACCTTAGAAATTGAATTGTTTACCGCTTTGAATTGTTTTGCGGGTGAGTTAAAACTCAAAACTTATGGGAGCTCCATTTCTATTCGAGTTAGTAGCAGTGGTAAGTTAATATGCTATTTGCCACAGTTATAAGCCCTACTCAACAGCTTTTAATTTAAAATTCATTGTCCACTAGACGAACCACGAAGGTAAGTCTTGCGTAGGTATGTTCAGTTGGGTGAAAGTATTGTGCGTTACAACTACTATTAAAAATATCACAAAGAAAACTTTAAATAACGTGATTTGATTTTGTTGCTTCTTTTTCAATTGAAACAGTTGCGGGATTGGCATTGAATCCCCTCACCACATACGTAATGTATAAACTCGAGTAGCATGAGTGTTAGTTGTTAAAATCAATCATTTAACAATAGTGTAGTTTAAGGCTCGCTCGCCATTTGTGCTCAAGCACACCACTAGTTATAGCTATGTATAAGGTCAGTGCTGTGCTTAAACATTGATTGATAACCTGAAGTTCAACTTGAAGAATGCTGTTATAAATGAACAGGTACTCACAATACATGCAACAAATTAAAGCAACATCACTTAGTAATACAATTCTAATAATAAAATGGGTACAATTAGTGGTGGTGATTAATGGGTGTGGTTTATCCTTAAAACATTTTTTTGAAAGTTGGAGCATATGCAATAAGAAATAAAGGGGTCATACATTATTAAAATCTATGGCTATGCAAGTTAGTTATACTCAGTTTTTTTTTCTAGATAACCTTGCTTACTTAAAGTCTTTCTTCTTTTTTTCTAAAATTAATGAGAATCCCATGTTTGAGTGTAAACACTAGAAATCCTGTGGTGCGTTTGAAAAATCAAGTATAAGGGTAAACAAATTGACACACATTACTTATGAAATATTATGATGATAAAAGTTATCTTTAAGAATAAGCAAAAAAAATGTGAAATAGTTAAGTGAATTTGGAGGCACTGGCTGAATTGAATCTACTCTCATCTGGTAGAATACTTGGATTTGACTGGAATAAGGTCATAGTTGCCAACCGTCCCGATTCTGGCGGGCAATCCCGACATTTTAGCTCCAGTCCCGCTCCTGTCCCGACATCACCGACCAGAGAATGAAGGCTAAAATGTAACGGTACAGCTCGAGACTTAGTTTAGCTAGCTATGGCCCGAGTAGGGTCAAAGTACAGTTATTTTTAGTCATAACAATTTACATCATCAAAATTAACACGTGGTTGCTTATTACTGGTTCTAGACTCTCATCACTGTCTCTCGAGTTCTGTTCAGTCTGTCATGGCTGAATCTACAGAGGTTAGTCTTCCTCCTGCTGCAAAGAGAAGGAAAAGGAATTGCCACTTTGATTCAAAATGGATCAAAGACTTTCAAGGGATTTCAAGAAGTTCCAAAGGTAGCTAGCTACAGCAAGCAAGCTAATTGGCTAGAAGTAGCTAGCTAGATACTAATAATTATTAATTCATGATCAGCAATAATATTATCTTAATATGAAATAGGTGAGGAGTATGCGCGCTGTATGATTTGCTCCACTGATTTCAGTATTTCTCATGGTGGAAAGAATGATGTGACAAAGCATGTCACCAGGAAGCATCACCAAGAAATGGCAAGGGCAGGTACATCATCACAATCTTTAGTGTCTTTCTGTACTCCTCAGCAAAGGGCTATTGAAGCAGAAGCACGGTGGGCCATCTTCACTGCCAAGCACAATATTGCTTTCCTTACCAGCGACCATGCAACTAAACTTTTTTGCAAAATGTTTCCAGATTCTGTGATTGCAAAGAAGTTTGCTTGTGGCAGAACAAAGACTACTGCCATAGTCAAGGCTTTGGCCCCTCACTTTCTGGAGAAAACGGTAAAAAATATGTCTTGCCCCTTCTCATTGCTTATGGACGAATCCAATGACAAGACAGATAAGTCTTGTATCATTCTTACAAGAGTTTTTGACCCGGATCTATGTGATGTTCGCACAAGGTTTTTAGACATGCCAGTAGTTAACATAGGCAATGCACGGAATCTGTTTGAAGCTTTGAAGTCATCCTTGTCAAAGCAGGGGTTGGACTTTTCAAAAACTGTTGCATTTATGTCGGACACGACTAATGTAATGAAAGGTGCCAGATCTGGAGTGCAGAAATTAATTAAGAATGAACATCCTAATCTGTACGATGTTGGATGTATCTGCCATTTGGCAGATCTCACTGTCAAGGCTGGTATGTGTACCCTACCTCTCGACATAGATCAGCTTTTTGTGGACATTTTTTTTTTTTTTTTTCCATAGCAGCAAACGGAAACAACAATTTGTTGATTTGTGGTGTTCTTTATTCACCACCGAGCCAGATGTAATCCTTAAACATTGCACAACACGCTGGTTAAGCTTACTTCGATGTGTTGAACGTTACATAAACCAGTTAGAAGGTTTAAAGTCTTTCTTTCGTTCTAGTGATGAGGAGACCAGTAAAGTTGCTAGCATACTTCAGAAGCTCGAAAATCCATTGCTTAAACCACTTCTTTTCTTTCTAAAATATATTCTTTCCCATATGGACAAATTTAACAGAATGTTCCAGAAGTCTACTGAGAATACAACCTGTGAACTTCACAGAGAAATGTGCAGACTCACAAAGCTCTATGCAGCAAATGTCCTTAAGACAGATGTGATAACATCTGCAAGTGGTAACCTTCGCCTCCTCAATCTGGAGCGAGAGAGTCAGTTAGATGATGAAAATTTGGGGGTTGGAATTGATACTTGGACGTGTATCACAGAATTAGAAGAAGAGCATGATCCAGCACCCTTCTTCTCAGCTGTAAGGAAATTTTACACTGCCTCTCTTAAGAAGATGCTCAAGAAGTTTCCATTTGGTGACTCACTGTTGAAAGACTTCGGAGTTCTTCAGCCGGATAAAACAGCATCCTATTCTGTGGACACCATTGTCGGCTTGGCAAAACGCTTTCCACAGCTTGAACTGTCTAGTAATGAATCTCTAGATAAGTTGAAGGAGGAATTCTTAGATTTTCAACTGTCACCAGAAGATCTTCCCCCTCCAAGTGAGTATAAAGCTGCTGACCTCACTCTGAAGCCAAGAGTAGGTGCTTTCTGGTCTAGGGTAAGTAAAATCAAGACCCTAGATGGAAGAGACAGGTTCAGTGCTATAGTCAAGTTAATGTATGGCCTTATGTCTGTACCTTGCTCCAATGCTGATTCTGAGAGGGGCTTTTCAATCTTGCGAAAGATTCACACTGACCAAAGGTCAAACTTGGATCAGTCTACCATCATTGCACTCATGTCAATGAAGTTCAATTGTGATGACTGCTGCCATGACAGTAGACTCAGCTCAGAGCTTCTAACTCGATGCAAGAAAGCAACTCGCCAATCACTTTACAAAGACTAAAAACAAGTTCACATAACAAATCATCAATTCACAAAACAAATCATCAATTCACAAAACAAATCATCAGTTCACAAAACAAATCATCAGTTCACGATCAATCACCATGTACCACTGAATCTTTTCGATGTGCATGTGGACGTGGAAAAAGGGGCGTGGTCGTGGCAAAAATTTTCAGGCGCGCTTGCGCGCCATGTTGTCCCTACATTCTTTTTCTAAAAGTTCACAACGATGTAAGGTATAGTGTACCAGCTAATGTCTTTAGCTTGTTTCGGTGCTGACATTGATCACATGACTCTACCTAATAACATAAGAGGTAAAGAGAATACTTATATTTTTTCTTTCTATAGAATTGCAATTTGTGATCATTTTTTATCACATGCAGTATGTCCAAGTTGAGTTGGCGCGGTAAAAACCGTTAATAACTTTTGAACGGAAGTAGCTACGCTTCCGGGGTTTGTACCATTCGAAAGCTCGTGCCAAAGCGGTCCAGAAAATTCCCTTTAAAAACTTCTGAGCCAGTGGGAAAGTGCAGTTGCAAAACTCAATAGAAAAGTCTATGGGGATAAATAAAACCACACGTTTCCCGCGCTACACGAGGCGGGATTTAGTCACGCGCTCAAACCGGGCCAAACACGTGCGCAGTACCTCAGAGACAATTGTAAACAAAAAGCAGTCGTAGTTTGGTGACTTAGTTTCTACCCTTCTGCTTGACATTCTGGTTCATTTTAGGCTCAGGAATTTGTTGCTATTCAAGGCTACTTAACAAGAGCAAGCTACAATGTGAGGTACGTTTGTATCACGGGTTGCTTGTCCACTCAGATTTTCTTACCTGTTTAAATAGGGCCTATTTATTTAGAAACTCAGCCAATTTATTGTTTGCTGACCAAGATAATAAGATATACAATTCATCATAGACTCTATATGCCACTATTTATGCTTTAGCTGTCCATTACTCCTCATGTCTATATAGGTACAGTTCTCTATGGTTATGGTGATGCTATTTACCACCCTCCAAATTCAACTGCTGCTTGTATCTACCACAATTTCATGTCATCATAAATAATTATATAATATATATATTGTACATGTCATTGTCATTATAAAATTATATTGTCTTTTTTTTTGTATAATTTAAAAAAAAGTTGAAATTTAACAAGTAGATAGAAAATATAGTAAAATCATGAATAAAATGATATGAATGATTCAACAAAGTAATACTGGAATGTGTGTGGCCATAGCTAAAGTGTAGGTGATGTGCTGGATTCTTCACATTACACACAACAATCAGACTTACTTGAGGAGGCATTCAGCCGTGGTCCTGTGCTTCTTTCCTCTAACTTTGTAGCTCCAGATAACCCTCCGCAACCTTCAACCAGTTTTAGCGCACAACTAGAAGCTCGTACAAACTATAAACGACGAGTGATTAGTTATAACTGGGCATATATTGAATACAGCCGCGGAAGAAACTGCCATAGCTTCTTTTTCATTTCAACAAGTAAACTTACGGTAATAATGCGCACCTTGGACCCGCCCCGTTTTTACTGCGGGCGTCGACGTTTTCGCGCGTTTGAGCTACTACTGTCATGTGACCTTAATTGGTCTCCGGTTTCGCCAAGTGCATTCCTCTTTTGCCACATTTGTGGTCGCGCCAACTCAACGTGGACATGTTCAACTTTAACAGTTCCTGATTTAGATCATTTTAGAAAGATTCTTAAAAATTCTACAGAATCTATGGTGACTGTCAATACTACCTCTCCTCTCTCTCAATCATTAATCATGTATTCCATCATTGGTTTCTTGCATGAACATCCTTCTATTATACTTTCAGGGTACGGAGTGAGGCTGTACTTGTGAAGCCATTGGAGCAGCTTAAAACTCTGTCTCAACGGTGACCAACTCCATCCTGACCAGTACCTTCCACCAACCTTGTATTCAGACTTGGCTGCGTATAGACTCCGTCATCATCACTTCAGTTCTTTCTGTCGGGATTGCTACCGCTATATTATTCAGCCCTATCACCTACAAGTCTGAAATTTGTGCTGAACTACCCCGCTCTCACTAATGAGCAACCAACTCCAAGCAACATTGGGAATACGCCGTCACTTCTGCTCCGGGGACTAACCTTTTGCAAAGTTACAACTGTCACCTCACGGCTCATTATTGGCGAGCGAGCGTAGCGAGCGAGACACTTACAGGGGTAACACAATCGAAAATCGGGGATGTTTATTTATTTATTGGCGAGCGAGCGAAGCGAGCGAGACACTCTCAGGGGTAACGCAATCGAGATTTCGCTATATTTATTTATTTATTGGCGAGCGAGCCTAGCGAGCGAGACACTTACAGGGTTAACACAATCGAAAATCGGGGATGTCAGTTTATTTATTTGTATATATGTATGGACGTACGTAAGGCATTTTTGTACTTTGACCCTCGGGTTTTTGTGTTAGTTCGGTTGTCGACCCAGTCCCAAACTTCACTAAATAGAATCCTCTGTTTATCGATCAGTACCCGTATCACCCTAGAAATTGAATTGTTTACCTTTTTGAATTCTTTTGCGGGTGCAGTTAAAACTTGAAAACTTAAGGGACTTCCATTTCTATTCGAGTTAGTGGCGGTGGTAAGTCAATGCGCTCTTTGTCATGGTTATAAGCCGTGCGCAACAGTATTTACTTGAAAATACATTGTCCACTAGACTACCGCGAAGGTAAGTCTGTGTAGGTGCATGTCCAGTTGTGTCAAAGCATGGTGTGTTACAACCACTACTTAGCTAAAGAATATCACAAAGAAAACTTTTAAATAACGTGTATTGTTTTGTTGTTGTTTTTTTCCTTCAATTCAAGCAGTTGCAGAGAGTTAGTTGTTACTATGGCACTGAAATCCCTTTACCCTGTATGCTAAATAAACAAACTGGACCTTATTTTCAGTAGCTTTAGTGTTAGAAGTCAAAATTATTCATATAAAAATATTATAGTCTTTAGGCTCGCTCGCCATTTGTGCTCAAGCACATCACTAGTTTATTTATTTATTTATTATTTATCTGTTTATGGGGTACGTGAGACTTTTCGCCCGCGCCTCTAATTACGTAAGTTAGGTAAAGCGTTCACAGTTCCAGTATTTTCAATTAACGAGCACGGAGAATCATCCTGCTGCACTGCCTTACGCAACTTTGTTTCAACCAAAAAGTTTACAGCTACTCTCTTCTTGAAACAATTGTGAAGTCTTTGTCAAGCTGCGCTTCTTTGCCACTGCTTTCGAAGTTTATTCAGGTAATTCTGTTAGTTTAGTCTGGGATCAGAGACTTTACTGAGAATGGAAAGGGTTACACTGTGCACTACAGTTAGATGTTGTTTTTTTCCTTCCAAGCAGTTGCAGAGAGTTGTTACTATGGCACTGAAATCCCTTTACCCTGTATGCTAAATTTAAAAACTGGACCTTATTTTCAGTAGCTTCAGAGTTAGAAGTCAAATATAAAAATAGTATAGTCTTTAGGCTCGCTCGCCATTTGTGCTCAAGCACATCACTAGTTTATTTATTGGCGAGCGAGCGTAGCGAGCGAGACACTTACAGGGGTAACACAATCGAAAATCGGGGATGTTTGTTTATTTATTTATTTATATATATGTTTGGACGTATGTATGTCATTTTGTACTTTGACCCTCCGTATTTTTGTGTTCGCTCCGCGTTCGACCCCGTCCCAATCTTCACTAAACAGAATCCTCCGGTTTAGTGACCATTACCCGTATCGCCTTAGAAATTGAATTGTTTACGGCTCTGAATTGTTTTGCGGGTGCAGTTAAAACTCAAAAACTTATGGGAGCTCCATTTCTATTCGAGTTAGTGGCGGTGGTAAGTTAATACGATATTTGTCACAGTTATAAGCCCTACTCAACAGTGTTTACTTGAAAATGCATTGTCCTCTAGACGAATCACGAAGGTAAGTCTTGCGTAGGTATGTTCAGTTGTGTGAAAGTATTGTGCGTTACAACTACTATTAAGAATATCACAAATAAAATTTCAATAACGTGACTTGATTTTGTTGCTTCTTTTTCAATTCAAACAGTTTCTGGGAGCGGTTACTATGGCATTGAAACCCCTTTACCACATACGTAATTTAAAAACTCGACTTTATTTTAGTAGCTTGAGTGTTAGTTGTTAAAATCAATCGTTTAACAATAGTATAGTTTAAGGCTCGCTCACCATTTGTGCTCAAGCACACCACTAGTTTATTTGTATATATGTTTGGACGTACGTATGTCATTTTGTACTTTGACCCTCGCGTTTTTGTGTTAGTTCGGTTGTCGACCCCGTCCCAAATTGCACTAAACAGAATCCTCTGGTTTATCGATCAGTACCCGTATCACCCTAGAAATTGAGTTGTTTACGGTTTTGAATTCTTTTGCGGGTGCAGTTAAAACTTGAAAACTTAAGGGACTATTCGAGTTAGTGGCGGTGGTAAGTCAATGCGTTCTTTGTCATGGTTATAAGCCGTGCGCAACAGTATTTACTTGAAAATACATTGTCCACTAGACTACTGAGAAGGTAAGTCTGTGTAGGTGCATGTCCAGTTGTGTCAAAGCATTGTGTGTTACAACCACTACTTAGCTAAAGAATACCACAAAGAAAACTTTTAAATAACTTGTATTGTTTTGTGTTGTTTTGTTTTTCCTTCCAAGCAGTTAGAGTTGTTACTATGGCACTGAAATCCCTTTACCCTGTATGCTAAATTTAAAAACTGGACCTTATTTTCAGTAACTTCAGTGTTAGAAGTCAAAATCATTCATATAACAATAGTATAGTCTTTAGGCTCGCTCGCCATTTGTGTTCAAGCACATCACTAGTTGTATTTCTTATTTTTGTTTACAAATGGGCTCTTTTTAGAGCTGCCACAAGTCAATTGATTATGCTCTTACCAATAAATTGCGCGTTCGCGGAGCTCAACGTTATGGGGGGCGGGGTAAAATAGCGAATCAGTAGTGAACTTGAAAATATAAATCAATATTTCGTGGAATTGTATTACTGAATTGAATCCAAATTTTGCGCACAAGCAGCATACCCCCTTAGAATAAAGTTGCAGAGAGATTTTTTTAAAATAACGCAGGAGTAAAAGGGCACGAAAAATTTTACTATTTACAAAAAAAGAATATAGATATTAGAAATATGACTCTGTAATGTTGCGAAGAAGCCCGCTAGCTACCTCTGGAAAAAAAATGAGCACGCTAGTTCCTTCGGCCGCTTCGAAATAACACCGAATAGTAGCCGGTGTGCAGAGCTGTATCGCCGTCCCAGACGGGTCTTCATTCTTCAAATTTGGCTTGCTGGAGCCCTCTATTGGTGCTCATTCCATCTGTAACAACAAAGTAAGCCCACAGTACATAGAAAAAGAAACATAAAGACATAGCAAAAACAGTCAATTTGCGGTTACGGGCCTCGGTTTCCGGATTACCAACACTTCCATTTCAATCGGCTGCGAGGGTACCCAAATTTACGGCGGGATACCAATATTTCCGGAAATATAGGTACGCCGGGATACCCAATTTTACGGGATACCCACATTTCCGTGACACCATATCCGGTCATTAGCCCTAAAATGAAGCAATTTCTGAGATCTACGCATAATTTACGCAAACAATCTTCTGACAAAATAAAGGACACTGCGGTTAGCTTCAGACCATATTTCGCCCCTAATAGCGCTCGATCTGCACTGGTGGGTCTTAAGAACTTTTCTTGTCTGATCCTTGTCGACTGAAATAAGGACAAATTTGTTGCTTCATTCGAATACTTCAGTGTGCCTGTGTGCCATGCTAAAGCACCAGCATTCTTGGCGTGTAGTTGGGGTTCTGACGAAAGTGTTTGTCATCTTTAACTTTCTGTTGGGCTCAGCGTACTCGCAAGGTGAGTTTAATAGAAAAAAAATTGTGTGAGTTCCATTCAGAAGTTTCAACCTCATGTTCTCTCAGTCTTATAAAGTTAAAAGTACAGCCAAAAGCACCACACCTTTTGGCAACATTTCTCAGATTGTTCATGACGCTATACTTTCATGGTTATTTGTACTATTTATTGGATTTGTTTCTTTGCAATTCCTGCCAATTTCTTACCTGCTATCATCCTATATATATATATATTTATATATAATATATAGGATGTAATGATGGAGATTTAAGACTGAGCAACGGTTTAAATGGTACAGTGGAATTTTGCAGCGGAGGAAACTGGGGAAGAATATGCAACAACGGATGGGATAACCTTGATGCTCGAGTAGTCTGTAGACAACTTGGCTACTCTGCTGCAGGTGATATTTGAATCCCTTTTGAGCATGCACACATAGATTATTGCAAATTAGATAATAATAATAGAGAGTAACGAACATTTATGTAAATTGAAGGTGAGTGAAATATGAAATTAACTATGGATTATTTCACATTGCAAGAATTATTATAAGTGTGTATATTATATTATATATCATAATTATACAAATATATTTTCTTCTACATAAAATTTTGAGATTGTTTTAAGATGGATATTTTGGCAGACTCAAAATCAAGTGCTTTTATTTCTGTTTGCGACCTGCTTTATTTTAGGAATTGTTATTTCTTATATACTATTACAGCTATAACCATAAGATCCAATGCTAGGACTACACCATATTTCCTATCTGAATTGAGATGTAATGGGACAGAGCAACGACTGGCGGACTGCAGTGCCGGCACTGCTTGTTCAAGTTATAATCGAGATGCAGCAGTTGCATGCCACATTATAACAGGTATGCTTGTGCAGAATACAGTAGTTTGGCATTTTTGTTTCATTTCTCTCTGCAGTGCAGAGTTTTGCTTTTGTGTCAATAGCTATTGGAATGTACAATTAAGTACCACAAGTGCAAACCCGAAGCTCTTCATGGCTTAGTTATAATATGTGAAAAAAGTATTTTTTTAGGCAGAGAAAAGAACAAAAAGCTGCTTTACTATGCTATCCACTAATATTTGTCGAATGCATGTGTGTATTACTTTCTACTGTACCACAAGCTTGTGAATGTACTGTCTCACATATATCAGTTTTCTCCAGACTAATGGAATCAGGCTTTGAATCAGTGTTGACTTCTGCAAGAATATAATTGACTACTTGATTACAGCATGAATGTATAGGACCTCACTAGCAGTGTAAAGCTGCTTGGCGTAAAGATAACTCACATTTTGAAGTTGAAATAATAAATTAAAGGTATCAGCCTCCATTTATCTGCTGTTTTATGAGAGCTGCTATTGATATATATATATGGAATGATGGATTGAACGATTACTGTAGCTCTTATGTACATATCTTCTTAAAATTAAATAAATGTTAATAGTTAAGGTTTTATTTTGTCACTGTATGCTTGGTCCTTGGTCTTTAAGCTAATGATCTAGCTAATAATATTATGATTATTATTCAGTTTGATTATTTAGTTATGATACAGTCAAGCTGTTGAGTCATTTCAACTTTTAAAAAAAATGAAACTATTTAAACTGTATATGCACAAGAAGATTTCAGTTTCAACCTTTTAAGCATTGTTATTATAGTTAAGTCAATCCTCTGTGTATATTATTTTAGGATGTAGCACTGGACAACTGAGACTTGTTAATGGCTCCAGTGCCCTGGAAGGTCGTGTGGAGGTATGCTATGATGGAGTATGGGGGACTGTGTGCCACAATTCCTGGACTAGATCTGATGCTGCAGTAGCCTGCAGGCAAGCTGGATTTTCAAGCTCAGGTAATATAATACTAGAATATAGGAGGTGGTATTTGTGATGGATGGAGATGGACATAAGCGATGATGCAGTGATCATAGTCCCCTCTCCTACTGTCTAACATAAAGATTTACACCAAGTTTTTGAATCGTTTATCTTCTATTTCAGACATGTGGTTATTTGAAAGGTGGTCCCATCAAAGTCACTTACTGAAGTTAGAATAATCTGGAAAATGTACAAGACAGTTTCATATCCATTGTGTTCAGTAGCTTACTATTACTTGGGCTTAATATATCCTAAGTTTGAATCTTTGAGAATTTTATAAACTTTTGTGTGCATTTATAAGATTAATAATTATAACTGCCTATTTAAATCTTGTTGTTCATTTGTTCACATCTGCAGGAGCAATTCAGAAGCCCGGTGGAAGCTATGGCTCAGGAGAGGGGCTTATCCTCTTTAATTCTCTCTATTGCAAGGGGTTTGAGAATTCCCTGTTGGAATGTTCAAATGGAGGGTTTCTGATAGGAACTAGTTGTAACCACCAGCAGGATGCTGGGCTTGTCTGTGATGCAGGTACATTGGGAGACATTGCAAACATATTGAATTGGCATAGGAATAAATATCTATTCATGAATAGCAGCTAGTTCAAATAGTTTAATATTCATTATCAATAATATTAAATGGTTCGCACTGACATGAATTTTGTTGAGGCGTTATTAGGCATGATCTTGTGGGACGTGGACTAGTGAGTAAATTATAATAAAAACAAATGCCTTCTTTCTGTCCTAAACAATACATATATATTGAACAAAAAACAAAATAAAATCAAAACAAAACAATAACCAGTGATCAAACCCCAGCAAGTGGTCCTCGGTTTGATTTCTGATGTCACTAATCTTTTAATTCTGTATTGTTGAAAACAGTTGATCAAATCTTACGGATTTGATGTGAAATATTATAAATGTGCGACTAAATACAGCAGATCAACAATAACATAAACAAAATATATGAATAATTTTCATTTTAAATTGGAGCTAACTCAATTTTTAGTGGACCCACAAAATTTAGAATGAGTATATATGTGAATAATTTTCATTTGAAATTGGAGCTAACTCAATTTTTAGTGGAGCCAGTCTGTGTTTTCAATATGCCTCCATTCAACTTTTGATTACAGCTTTATAGTGCTTATTGCTATCTTTAGTACAAACTGGACTGGATTTGGTCATAAAAAACTACATACATTGACATAAAACTAAATTCTAGTATATATATATATTCTATAATCCCATTGTATTTTACTGTAGGCTGTACTGAAGGAGAGGTGAGATTGGCAGGTGGAGCCAACTACACTGAAGGACGTGTGGAAATATGCCTCAATAATCAATGGGGGACTATATGCAGTTCTAACTGGAACAACTCAGAGTCTGTGGTAGTCTGCAAGCAACTCAAGCTATCTTCAACTGGTAAATATAAAAGATTGTACTTAAAGACATTTAAAACATATTTTCTTTGGATCTTTTGGATCTTTTTCTATATACATCTATACACTACCCTATTGAAAGAAAAAAAAAGAAAAAGAAAAAGCAGAACAGCTACTAACAGAAAACAACAGCTTGCAATCATTTGTACTTCTTGGGTAATAGTGATAAAATAGGTTATAAAAGTAGTCTTTAATTTATTTACTGTTTCTTTTGCTTGAATAATCGATAGTCTTGGCTTCTTTTTATCCTTTGGTTGTTAGGTGCAATCCCTCTAGGGAGAGGAGATTTCAGGGAAGCTTTGCAGTTGGTAGACGTATTAGTCAGTGAAGTTCGCTGTACTGGGAGAGAAGCAAGACTGGAGAATTGCAACACAACAAGAAGTAACTCCTCATGCACACATTCTCAAGATGTTGGAGTCAGGTGCTACCTAGGTAAGATATTTCTCTCTCTCTCTCTCTGTCTCTCTCTCTCCCTCCCCTCCCCCCCCCCCCCCTCCCTCACACACACACACACACACACACTCACTCACTCACTCACTTACACACATACACACAAACACACCTTTTTCTTCCCAATAGTACCTAAACTAGTGGTGCGCTCGAATAGCGCAAATGCATGGCGAGAGAGCAGACTCTTTTTAAAAAATAGGACAGAAATTACATCTAACTGTAGTGCACAGTGTAACCCTTTCCATTCTCAGTTAGCATCAGAGAATCTAAAGTCTCTGATCCCAGACTAAACTAACAGAATTACCTGAATAAACTTCGAAAGCAGTGGCAAAGAAGCGCAGCTTGACAAAGACTTCACAATTGTTTCAAGAAGAGAGTAGCTGTAAACTTTTTGGTTGAAACAAAGTTGCGTCTGCAGCAGGATTCTCCGCGCTCGTTAATTGAAAAATACTGGAACTGTGAACGCTTTACCTAACTTACGTAATTAGAAGCGCGGGCGAAAACAGACGTCTCACGTACCCCATAAACAGATAAATAAATAAATGAATAAATATAGCGAAATCTCAATTGAGTTACCCCTGATAGTGTCTCGCTCGCTTCGCTCGCTCGCCAATTATATTTATTTTCTGTCAATAACTACAGCTGCTTTGTAGAAGAAGACAGATAGCAAATACATGTATTACATTTCCCTGGTAGGAATAATAGCCATAAAGTACCGGCAGAGACACAAGTTTCCTTTATTCTGATCATGGCCACTATGTGTGACTTAAGAACATGAACCAATGTTGAGTCTAAAATAATAAAAAAAACTATTTTTGAACTATATTATCAATTCATTGTGTTCCCTTTATTTCTCTTTTATTGTATAACTATAGGATGTACCAGTGGTGATATTGTTTTGGTGGATGGCAGCAGCTCTCTGGAAGGTCGTGTAGAAATCTGTGTACTAAACTCGTGGAAAACAATATGTGGAAGGTATTGGGACAGATTAGACACCAGAGTTGCATGCAGACAACTTGGATTTTCTACAGCAGGTAAAGTTGTTCAGTAAGAACTTGATAAGGTATGTAATTATACTAATGACAATGGCCGGTAACATTATGAGGTTACGTCACAATGTGAAGGTCGGTACAGGATTTACAAAACCGAGGGCCAATCCCAAGGATAATGTAAATCCTATACTGACCGAATGTGGAGTGATGCAACCGACTTGTACCAGGGCTCTAGGCTATAGGAAATGTGCAAAAACTAATTTGAATTTGATGATTTACTTATTAATCTCCTAGGAGGTGGGTATGAAATATATTCTCCGAGAAATCTGATTGGACAGTTTGAATGTACCATGGTACATTTATTAATTAGATCCAGTTGCTATATTGTTACTAGGTGTACTAACTTGGTAAGTGTGCACTATGTTTTGCCTTTAGGTATATGAACTGTGCATACTAACCACCCTTGGGGTATTGCTATTTTTGAGTTTTAGTTTAATAGAATAGGCTGGTTATGTGAGGCCTGGATATGATATGTGAGGGTCTATTACCCTCTCATACCTGACCTATATGGGACCAGCCTAACTCTCCTGCTGACGCTCATACCACAGGAATTTACCATAGCTAGCAACTGCTTACAGAAGAGCAGCCCAGGTAGAGTTAGATCTGGAGATAACAGCTGGCAGCTACAGTGCTAAAGTAAACTTGAATTTTAATTGAATTTTAATTTTGGGCCTCCGCTTGACACCGCCATTTCTGTGAGAAAATGCTGATAAACAAAGTTTCTAGTGGAAACTGGGCTTGGGTAAACCGGATCTAAAATAGTTAGAACATGGGGCACTTAGGTACTGGTGAATTTAGTGCACAAAGCCCTAGGCAGGCCCTTGGGCTTCAGTGCACTAAAACCACCAGAGTGCACAAAGCCCTCGGCTGGGCCCTTGGGCTTCAGTGCACCAGTACCTAAGCGCTTATGCTCTAACTATTACTTAGAGTGCCAGTGGTAGTGTTAGTTGTACTATCTTAATAATTTACAGCTTACAATAATTGGTATCTATATTCGTTTTTGTAGCTGGCTGCATATTTATTATTAGTTTTTTGTAATTTTCTATGCAGCAGATTCATTAGCTGTCAAATGGCAGTTGGTTATACTCTCCTTTTCTTAAATTGCTTGAAATTACTCTTTGAACAAATTTCTTTTTCTTATACTGACTGTCATTAATCTGTTAAACCTGTTTACTGACTGGCAGACAGACATAATATATACATGTACCTATACCCTTGTTTTTGTGGCAATCAGACAGCATACTAAATTTACTTTAATTACATGTACTTTCTTATTCTAGGAGGTGTTGCAGTCTACAATGCTGCTTTTGGGTATGTAACTGAGCGCAGTGTTTATTCCCACTTTGGCTGCTCTGGTGCTGAGCACTCTCTGCTCAGTTGTCCACACTCTAGTAGATTTTACTCCTGCGGTCAAAACATTGGTGTGAGGTGTCACACCAGGCAAGGTTTGTACATGTAAATATAGCAAAAGGAAAAAAACCCAAACTTTAACAGCTTCTCTTGTCCAGTTTAAGTAGCAATATAATTAATGATTATGGGAAATATATACATAAATACATATATAAATTAATTAATAGTATGACACGTAAATTGCCCATTAAAGATGTCAGAGTAAAATTGCTGTTCAATTGAAATAGCATGAAGAAAATGAAATAGCATGGTAGCTAAATAGTATGCATGCATGTATCACTAGCCTTGTAATCACACAGTTTGAGTTGTTTCTAGTTGGAGATTATGTCATTCTTTAGTGCAGAAGTTCTAGACAGAATTAATTTAACAGGATTTGATTGAGAAAGAAGTTCCAGAGGAAACTAATCCTGAAATCTAGAGATAGTGAGTGAATGATACAGTGTAGCTACAGTGCAAATCATAAAGTTAGCCTATATTAGTGAATGATAGCATGGGTAACCTGTTTTATTCGGGATCAATAGCACTTGTAAATCAATTGAAATAGTGCTCGGCTTCGCCTTGTGCTATTTTAATAGCATTACTCGTACTATTAATCCCAAATAGCATGGCTACCTATGCTATTACTCCTGCATAATAGTCAAACTCCTCTACCATTTTCAATGAGATAAACCAAGTATGAAGCAGTAAATAATGAATGATGCAAAACAAGAAGAAATAATGATATTTGATGATTACGACAAGATGATGTATGGTAGAGACAAAAAAATTGTGAATGTAAAATAAAAATATTTTTTTATGTAGATTGCAGTGATGGTGACATTAGGCTAGCCGGCAGTGGTAATCCTTATAAAGGTCGTGTGGAAGTTTGCTATGATGGTGTGTGGGGGACTGTTTGCAGTGATTACTGGACTATCCCAGATGCTAAGGTGGCTTGCAAGCAGCTGGGATATTCAACTACAGGTACTTATTACCAGTAAAGGTTGTAGCTTATTATTTTGTGCACCAAAACCTAGCATTAATGTTTTCATATTATGTATGATTATCTAGGAGCATTCCCAATTCCTAATGCTGCATTTGGACCAGGAAGCTCAAGTCAGCCCATTGTATTGGATGACGTGAGATGTCATGGAATAGAATTTCGACTCATTGACTGTAGAAACAGTGGAATTCTCAATTCCAATTGTGATCATAGCAAAGATGCTGGAGTCAGCTGTTTGCCAGGTACTTTTAGCACTAGCCATCAAGAAGGATACGAAAATGTGTATATGTTATATAGCACTATACTGCATTTCCACAGAGTTAACTGTATGTGCTGGTCTTCCTACATAGCCTCAAAAATTTTGGTTCATGAAGTGGATAACTCCCTAATTAAAGAAAAAAAATTAATTGGAATTGGACTTAAAATTACTTTATATTTTGGGAGTGATAAGTCAGTTTATTTCAAACTATTGTGCATACTAGGTATTTTTTATCTACAAATAAGTACTCAAAGTTAATGTTGCTTACTCCAATGTAATCATCGTTTGTTTTTATTTTTCTTAAAATTTTGTGTCAAATATTACTTGTATCATCAGGTTGCACAGAGAAAGAAGTGAGACTAGCAGATGGAGCCAGTTATCTAGAAGGTCGTGTGGAGATTTGTTCAAATGGAGAGTGGGGTACAATTTGCAATGAAGCATGGAACAGTACAGAAACTGATGTTATTTGTAGGCAACTTGGACTTGTTTCTGCTGGTAAGTAGATACTTTATCAAAATAGAGTTCAGGAATTACAGATTGAAATATCATGTTTTATTTATGTATGCAGTTTTAGTAACTCTGAAAATGTGTTATTCAGGATTAATAGCATGAGTGGCATTAGAAAAATTTCATGAGGCAAAGCCAAGTGAAATTTCTCACTGCATGAGTACTATTAATCTAAATCCCACTCTGATTCTGCTTGCTATTATTCATACTTTCATTTCTTGCTAAATAGCATTGTCCAGAAATTTCACCACGATATTTTCTAGCAGATAAAAGCGTGTCGAGCTCGTGGATTGATCACTGTGACCAACTAGATCATTACAGTTTGCACTGCAGTGGTATTTCAAAATAATACCAATGCTTTTTTGTATTGAAAAATACTCGGGCTAAGGTAGTAAGTAGGCTATGATATAAATTATATGTAATAGTTAGAGCATAAGCTCTTAGGTACTGGTGGATTTAGTGCACTGAAGCCCAAGGGCCCTCTAACTATTTTAGATCCTGTTTACGCATGCCCAGTTTCCACTAGCAACTTTGTTTATCAGCATTTTCGCAGAATTGGCTAAAGGCAAAAAATAGTGCACACTTACCAAGTTAGTACACCTAGTAACAATATAGCAACGGGATCTAAATATATATATAATATAGTTTTAACTATACATGTTATTGCAATTATCTACTTATTCTCTTCAGGAGTGGAACCAGTTACAGTGAGTGGAGGAGAAGGCAGAATATTGTTTGGAGAAGTTTCCTGTCTGGGAATTGAAGACCACATCCTTGACTGTAGCACAGTTGATGCTCTCTTTTCCTGTACCCATGCACAAGATGTGGGTGTGAGATGTTTCCCGGGTAAATTGCGGTTTAGTTTATATTATTGCTAGCATGGCTTGTCAGCTTTCACTGATATGACCATGGGTCATAGCAGTTGTTTTACTACTTGAAAATTGATCTGACAAACATTATGAAGTTAGATTAGAGTAGGTCCTGGGATTGTAGTAATCTATTAGGGTTTATCATCAGTTTGTTGTCATGCTCTCTATGAGTAATTTGTAGAAAAGGCAAAAGAAATGTTCGGTTTTATATCAGTAATAATATTTACATCGGTATTCTGTTGGGTTAAAACAGGAACAAAGTTCTACTTACAAAAAAAATTAATTTTTTTTGCTCAGTTTTTCGCCCTCCTCTCTTTCTCTCTGTGCCTCTTGATTTGAAAGTGAGTTGCCCTACACTTCTATTTATATCTGTGTGATAAATTTCAGAGAGAGAGAAAATAACCAGTTACTACAGGCTGGGGTCCTAACAGAGTACAAGGATGTGATTTATACCTTTTATATCAAGTAGTTATGCTAGCTCTCAAAACTTAAGTAGTTAATTAGTCCATATGAGGTATAGATACCCTTAAAGCAACTCGGTGAAATGTCTCTCAGGCCAGAACAATGAAGAAAAGAGTAAAGAAGTTTGTGATCAATTCGATGGTTCCAATATTAATTTCCTCATTCATATGTTTTTTAGGATGCACCCGAGGAAATATTAGGTTGTTGGATGGCAACTATCCTTTTGAAGGCCGTGTAGAAGTATGTACAGGCACTGAGTGGTCTACTGTTTGCTGGCGTGGTTGGGACACACCTGATACCATTGTGGTCTGTAGACAGCTAGGATACTCCACAACAGGCAAGCAATACAAATATATTAATAATATCATCTGTCCACCAAAGTTACGGGCACGTCTGTCTACCATTGCCATTATTCAAATTACTCATACAAGTAGGTTCTTGGTAGATACAGCAGGTAGGTTTTCAATACACCACTGCAATATGGCTTCTTCTACATTAGAGAAGAAAATGTAGGTTTCTACTCTAAATATACAATGTTCCAAAATCCACCAGTGGAAACATAATATAGGAGGAACGAGTGAAAGTTGAAAATACAGAACAGCAAAACTAAGTTGTAATTCATTTCTTGCATAAAAAGAGCAACAAACACAAGTTATAGTAATGCATTTTTCACAATTAATAATAATATACTATTGATTAATGTAAGTCAAGTCTTAGTTACAAGTGCAAGCCACCCAGACAACAGATGATTTCTATAATGTTATTGTAACATTTTTTTTATAAGGAAGGTGGGTTTCTCATTTCTCATGGGTAACTACAAGAACAGGCATAACTGAAGTAATGGACAGAGAAGTATAGACATACTTATAATTAATGAATAAGTTGTGTTGAAAGAGGCTACATTTATCACCAAGACTCTCTTATTAGAGCACATGAATCTGAGATAAAAAGATAAAGAGTTTAGGCTTCCTATTTTTATTTCCCATTAAATAGTAAAATTAGCAAAGCCATAATCATAATATTTCTAATCAAATTAAAGAGTTCACATTTTTTTAAATTTCTTACAGCTGTCCAGACAATTACTAATTCCATTTTTGGCTCTGGGTTTGGTCCCATATCATTTGCATATTTTGGTTGTACTGGTCAAGAGATCTCCCTGCTCAGTTGTTCATTTACTACAAGTTCATCCTGCAGCCATTATGAAGATATTTCAGTGCGGTGCTATCCCAAGCAAGGTACAATGTATATATGTAAGAGTGAATTACTTAGTAGAATTTGAAGAGGCATTGCTACGTGCACATGCTTGTATAGCAGGGTAAAGCAATCTTGTTAATTTTAATTGTGCATATTATCTATCTGTAATTAAAATGTAGCTAGTCGTATGTGAGTAATCTAATTGATCTGTTGTATGTATTATTCAAGTAGCATCATTCTCTGTGGCAATTGGATACTTGTTGCTACGCTCTAAGCTTTACCATCATGAATTTTTTTGCTTTGTGCCGTTGCTATGTATGTATGTATGTATGTATGTATTTACGTATGTAACAGAATGTAATGATGGAGATGCAAGGTTATTGAATGGGACTTCTCCTCAGAGTGGGCGTGTGGAAGTGTGCTATGATGGAGTGTGGGGGACTGTATGTAGTGACATGTGGCAGGCAATAGATGCTGGAGTAGTTTGTAGACAGCTGGGATTCTCAAGCAAAGGTTAGTAACTTAGTCAAAGTACACAGTTGTGCTCACTGATACAGTGCAATCTCGTATGATACCTTACAAAGGTTCATAATAGAATTTTGTCCATATTATCTAGCTCAGTTTAAAAAAACATAAAATATTGTAGATATTGTATACTACTATTATTATTATTATTATTGTTATTATTATTATTGTTATTATTATTATTATTATTATTGTTATTATTATTGTTATTATCGCTATTATTAAATAAGATTGTCATTAATATTCAGGAGCTAGAGCTTTAATTCAGTCAGCATATGGTCATGGAATGGGTCCTATTTTACTTGACGATGTCCAGTGTCGTGGTTCTGAGGTCAATCTCTTATACTGTTACAACAATGGAGTTGGAAATAGTAACTGTAATCATGAGAAAGATGCTGGAGTTTTCTGTCTACCAGGTAAATGAAATTTCTTGTTGATTAGGATGTAATTATATCATCTTAAAAGATTTGCCATAACAAATTTACGAACAAAAATTAGTATTGAAGTTGGCTTTGACTAGCAGTGAACTGCTAAATATTCAGAAGTTGTATAACTTGTATTCTACATGGTTATGTTAAAATTTCATTTGCTTTAAGTCAATTACAAGTCAATTACATTACTGAAAACAGGTTCACAATGATATTTAGCAAAAATGTGGGTATAAAAAGGAAGAATGAGGATTTTGGTTTATCCACGTTCCTACTTTTGTGGAGCAAAACCTAAATCAATGTGGTTGCTTTATTGGATCAATGCTACATTGGATCAATGCTACATGGTGCTTCTCTTCCCCCTACTTTTTACAGACTAAAATTTTACTAATCCCCTGTATGCAAGAGCAAATCTATAAATATCTGCGACTTGTGGTTGGAATATGTGTGATTTCTAACGACTATATTTTTCTTACAAACGTAGGCTAAATTGCACCAATCTTACAATATTTTTGCTTTCTTAGGATGCACTGATGGAGACATCAGGCTTGTGAATGATGGCAGCTACATATCAGGACGCCTTGAGATATGCTTGGGTAGTGAATGGGGAACTGTCTGTGGAAGAATGTGGAACTTCTCGTCTGTCTCTCAAGTTGTTTGCAGGCAATTGAATCTTACACCAGCAGGTATTGTGGATATATTAGACTATAAAATGATTGCAATGGTCAGTGAATAATTAAGAGTATAATTTTTTTTTGCATCTCACTCTCACATGATTGTCTATGAGTTAATCTCTGACTATCAAGTGACCCACTTTTGCCATGCAGACATTCCATTAGAAAATGCACCTAAAGATGAATTGAAAGTTAAAAGTCACGTATTTAAATTGTTTGGTTAAAAGTGTGTTGGGTTTCTCTAGGAGTCCTGTTGCAGGACTTGAAGTAGTCCAGCAGATAAGAAAACTTATTGTGACAGAGTGGACCAAAGCATGAAACTTGGTATGCAGGTTCGGTTTGGCATATATAACAGTATCAGAATGCCAAAAAAATTGTTTAATTAAAATAAAATTTTTAAAGTGTGAAATTTTGATTAACAGTTAATTGTGTAAAAGAGCTCAATATAAATTGTTTATTATAATGTATTGTGGTTTAATACTTTAATGTTAATGACTAGGAGTCACCTGATATTACAGGCAGCTAGATTGTTTAATAGAACTAGCTACCCTGATAGCTAGCCAGGTGTAGCAAGTTTCAGAGAATTTATTTCAGTAGAATAAAACCATAATATTTCGGCTTGTGGAGCCTTCTAGTGGTTACTGAACTGAATGAGGATGACTGAACAAGGAACTTTGTATAAACAGATGACATCATTGTGTGGTGGGGCACAGCCCCTGGGAATGTTAGTTGGTATTGGACAATTTCTGTGACATGTGAGTTGTACTTGGGAGGTGTGAAGGTGTAGTCATAATTGAATTATTAAATTATGACTACACCTTCACACCTCCCAAGTACAACTCACATGTCACTTGGTAGGTGTGAAGGTGTAGTCATAATTGAATTAATTAAATTATGACTACACCTTCACACCTCCCAAGTACAACTCACATGCCACAGAAATTGTCCAACACCAACTAACATTCCCAGGGGCTGTGCCCCACCACACAATGATCTCATATTCTGTATCATCTGTTTATACAAAGTTCCTTGTTCAGTCACCCTCATTCAGTCCAGTAACCACTAGAAGGCTCCACAAGCCGAAAAATTATGGTTTTATTTACTGAAATAAATTCTCTGAAACTTGCTGCACCTGGCTAGCTATCAGGGTAGCTAGTTCTATTAAATAATCTAGCTTCCTGTAATATCGCCGTTTTTTTTTTTCGCTATAATAATTGTATTGGGCGCGCAAATAAAAAAATTCGCGGGTATCTCCGATTATATTGACCAAAGTTTCTTGTAAGACATATTTTTGTAAAGGAATGTATATCTGGATGGCACCCCTTCTAATATTGCTGTACATACCTTCAACAAACACTGTGCTAAGTTTCATGCTTTGGTCCACTCTGTCACAATATTGCATCAAAAGTACAATTTCCCACTGGACTAAAGTTGCATAGAGAGGAGTTGGAGGTTGGGGATGGTAACTTTAATTGGTTTTATGGACTAATAATTGTTCTTGTTAGGTTCAGGATATTTGAATCAGTCCTATTATGGCATTGGCACTGGGAGAATTTCTCTGAGTAATGTCCAATGCACTGGAAGTAAAGAGTCTCTATTGAACTGTACCTATGACATCAGCAATGACCAGCTCGCTTCTTGCACACATGATGAAGATGTTGGAGTAGCTTGTATACAAGGTAAATGTTATATGGGTCGGTGTGTGAGTGGGTGGGAGAGCACAGGGAGAAGGAGTGTTAATAATGAGCTGAGTATTATTACTTGATATGTTGGGGGCATATATACATTTCAGGTTGTGTTGAAGAGGAAGTGAGACTGGTGCTTGGATCAAATGATCATGAAGGACTTGTTGAAATATGCCAGAGCAACAGTTGGAGAAGGATCTGCTCATATAGCTGGGATATCAATGATGCCAGAGTTGTCTGCAGACAGCTGGGATTCCCAGTTGCTGGTGAGCCTTTAATAGAGTCTGATATTGATTCTGCACATGTGTATAACTAGCTATTTGTACAATGAAATGAGCTTTTTATGGCTTCATATCTTCTTATTTTAGGTGCCATGGCAATAGCATGGTCAAGTTACTCTAATATAGCTTCGAGTTATTCAACCACAAAGAACAGATTTTATTGTCAAGGAGTAGAGCAAAGGCTAATTGATTGCAATGGAAATTATTACCGCCACTCCTGTGGTAATGCTGGAGTTCGATGCTCTTTTGAAACAGGTAATATATTACAAACATACATTGCAGTTGTTACAATCGAACATATCACTAATAGTATTGCACAGTGATAGTAAATGGAATAACTCTCACAAACATTTTACAGAATTCATTTCCATTGTAGCTAAAATGCATAAACTCCAACCGTCCCGATTTAGTTAGGTGGGACTATCCCGAATTTGATAATCGAGCCTGCTATCACGATTTTATATATCTGCGTCCCACTTTTACCTGGTGGTCAGCCTTCAATCCAGATTTTAGCTCCAGAATACGCTGCAGAATAATGTTAGTTGGGCTGTATGAAAATGATAATTTGAACTTCTAAAATAATTTGAAAGTGGCCTGATTTACTTACTTGTGCCATGGCTCAAAGTTTAAAAAAATATTTTTTTAATAGTGGGATAGGTTTGCTTTTAAACTTTGCCTTAAGAATGTAATTCTCCACAGGTAGATCTAACATACTATGTGAGGATAAATTGATAATTATGGCAAATATTTTTTATGTATGCACTTTATGTCATTTATAGACTGTGCTGATGGTGACATTAGACTGGTTGGTGGAGAGACAACTCGAGAGGGTCGAGTAGAGATTTGCTATGACAGAGTGTGGGGCACTGTGTGTGGGCGTGACTGGGATTCTGTGGATGCTGGCATTGCTTGCAAGCAGCTGGGATTTTCAAGCTCAGGTTGATTTTAACTTGATTGACTTAAGTGTCATATGTAATGCATACATACAACAAGTCATGCCTGCTATCCTATGGTGTTGACTCAGTATGAATGATATATAACTTGAAGCACACTTATCAGGCTTGCATGTTTGTACATGCGTATTGTCATATCTACAAGATGATCAAAACATCGACTAGCTACCAGATAAGTAAAAAATATATAAAAATAACAGCAACCATGTTATACTTGATTATGTAGCTAACTAAAGTGGCTACACCAAGTTTTTCTTAGGTATAACAGCAGAGTATACATACAAGAAGGTGTGAAGATGTAATATCTTTTAGACCTGTCAATAGGACCAGTGGTTTAAAGATGTTTGGGATTACGTTCCACCAATTTAAAGCTTATTTTTGGTTGAAAATGGCTAGCAAGTCTTTGATAATAATTTAAGATTAAATATTCAATATGCAGTCTATTGAAGCAGGTAGTACTGAAATCCATGTGCCATTGACCACTGTAGTTATTGTATTAGGAGCCATACCAGTCACAGATCCAACAGTGTATGGAGTGGGCACTTCCAATAGTCTCATAATGTTGGACATGGTGACCTGCTCTGGGAGAGAGTCACGACTCATTGATTGCTCCAGTCGAGGAATATTAGTCCATAGTTGCCAGCATTTTCAAGATGCTGGAGTTTCTTGTATACCTGGTAAGATTACATTATTGCTATAGTCAAATTAAATAAACAGTAAAAATACAGCATTTAAAAAAAGCATCTATAGTTAGCTAAAGAAAATTGTAATCGAATGATTACATTTCTACCTTTTTTTATTTCTCTTTATTGTTTAGTACACTAATAGTTTTCCCACTACTAAATGCATTGTTTTGTGTTTCAGGCTGCACAAATGGAGAACTTCGACTTGCTGGAGGCAGCACTCCTAATGAGGGGCGTGTGGAGATATGCTTCAGTGATGAATGGGGTACTGTTTGTGATCAGGCATGGGACAGCAGTGATGCTGCTGTAGTGTGCAGGCATTTCCACTATCTATCAACTGGTGAGCATACTCAGTGTGGAGTATTATATAATCAACATTCTAAATTAACATAGGCTTACTTATTTTCTAATAGAGATAGCTACATATTACTAAATAGTTATACTTTTTCTGCAGGTGCTATGGCCTTAGGGAATGCTTCTTTTGGTGAGGGAAGTGGCCGTATTTGGTTAGATGGTGTTCAATGCAGTGGTTCTGAGTTACACCTTACCGACTGCTTGACTAACTCTTCCACTATCAACTCCTGTACTCATTCACAAGATGCTGGTGTCAGGTGTTCCTCAGGTATACTTATGTGCATGTACAGATGACAGCAGGAAACAGGAATGTATCTGTTCAGTCAGTATGGTTAGATACATGTGAGAAGACTGCTTTTTATCACTCATAGCTTATGACTACTTTATTTTAAATAATATAATATAATTTATCGTTTACCATGTATGTATATATTTTAGGATGCAATCAAGGGGATGTAAGATTAGTGGATGGTTCCATACCTTATGAAGGAAGGGTGGAGTTATGCTACAACAATAGATGGAGTTTTGTCTGTGAGATTAGCTGGGATGCAGATGATGCTAGAGTGGTTTGCAGGCAATTAGGATACTCTGTAGTGGGTATGTTTTATTTATCAACCTTTATTTGCAGTAATTTTATGTTTAAATTATCTTAACCCTTCCCCTGTCAATTTTACGACGACCAGTTGGGTAATATGAAAAGTGTTTTAATATTCTATTCTTTTTTTCTTTTCTGTGAAGACATTTCAGCAAAAGCATGTCAAGACTAAGCTTTTACTATTATGCAAAAAAAGTATATTAATTCACAAAGAGAAGAGCTAAAAATTCGAACTTACCTTTTCTAATGATACTAGGTGAAGCTTAATTTCCATGCTATGGGGTTCAAACAAAGTGCATGGCTTATTTACCTTCTAGTTGCTGAATTCTGAGCTTTAGAGCCCGGTACTATAAAGATGCTCAATGGTAAGCGTTCCAGTAGCCACACTTAAAAAAAAAAAGAATCACAAAAAAAGACAAACACCGGTGCACTCGTTTAAAATTTTATTACAGGAAATACTATGTCAGAGCAGTGTATAAACCAATAATAGGAACGTTATATTAGATAATCAATTTTTTAACAATCAGAAAATTGAGAGTGGTGCAACACCGAGAATTCTTGGCTTTGATAGTCAAAGGGTTAAATTATGCAGTAAATGATGTCCAATTCATAATATTATGTTAATTTATTCATTAGCTTTTTTGTGTCATATTGCAAAGGAATTCATCTGAGTAGCAGAAATTTCTCTGAAAAAAACTTTACTCATGTTTAGGGGTTAAGAATGTGATGTTTTTTTTAGGTGTGATCCCTACCTACTCATCTACTAATCCGTTTCCTGGTCTCATTTCACCCACTAGTGGTATTCGAGCATTTTATTGCAATGGTGATGAAAGAGCACTGCTTCAGTGCAGGAAGTATGTGAATCATTGCTATTCTTATTCAAGTAGTGCTGGTGTTAGGTGTCATGCAAGATCAGGTAATTATCATTTTGAAGTATTTAACATGGTGGTCAATCAAAATTCAGCAATGACAGTATAATTACAGCTTATGTTAGCATATCTAGGTAGGCAATTCATAATTATCTGAAAAAAAAAGCAGACTGTATTTTTATATATTTGAGGAATATCAGTTTATATGATACATGAGAAAGGCTTTGTCTCATTAACCAGCCATTCTCTGCATGTAAAGGGGTGGGGCACAGGGGAAGGAGAAAGTCTGGTAACTTTCACCAGGTTTTTGAGAAATTGTCCTGGAATATTGGGACAACCAATTAAGTGACCACAGTTACGTAAATGCCACTCTTACCCATTGACCGCATTTACTTAACTCTAAATTTGCTGCACTTTATTTTGAGATTATGTGCTCAGTAGATATTACGCAGGTCTATGATGTCACAAAAACAAAATCAATGCATTTGGGCATTTCACAGAAACCTGGCGAAAGTTACCGGATGTTCTCCGAGAGAATGGCTGGTTAACAAATCTAAGAAAGACTAGTAATGTGAGCAAGTGTTATAAAACGAATATTCTAAACCTCAAATTTCAAAAGGGTCTCAAGCCTTTCTGGTATCAAGGTGTTACTATATACATAGAACATTATATTTCAGAGATTAGGAAGTTTCACTTTACATCACTCACTATGCAGGGTTCTGTCTAGAAAATTTTATTTGGGAGAGGAAGTTTGACCAATTCCACCATTTCTATATATACCAAGTTACAAGTAAAAATAATATTTCTTATTAAATCAGTGAGAGTAGTTAGCATGAAATTATTTTGAGCTAAATGCTTGTCATTGTGGGCTCAACCTGACAATATGCTGCACATTGTGGGGGGGGGGGGGGGGGGTGGGGGGGGGGGTTGGGGGTGGAAAGTCCTCCCCCATCCTACTGGACAGAACTCTATAATTAGCAGGGTTTCATACAGGATTTTAAGTTTGGGGGGGAGATGTTGTGTGTGGGTTAACTGGGATGGGAGAGTATACTTTTTACTAGCACTTCCAGTTGGAACAGCAACCATCGAAAGATCGTTTAGTCACATGAAGATGATAAAGACCAGGCTAAGGAATCGCTTGTCTGATGAAAACTTGACTCACCTTATGAGAATTGCCATTGAAGGCCCAGACTTAAGTGAAGTTAATTTTAATGAAATTCTGGACATTTTTAAAGAAAAAAATAGACGCATTAGACTGTAATTGGTATATTATTCTATTATAAAAGTTTGTGTAAAGAAATGAGTTTGGGGGGGGGGGGAGATCCCAGGGCTCCCCCCTCCCCCCCTCCCCCCCTGTATGAAACACTGATTAGTGACCATTGCTAAATAATCAGTGGTAGCAATTGTGCTTTCTTCTTCAACTGTTGTGATAGAAATGTCAATTATATATACTTTTGCTTCACCTAAACAGAAAATCTGCTGGCTCTACCATGGTGTGGCCCTTTCACTTATATTGACTCGTTTCAATAGTATTGTCCTCTGTTTTATTTAGATTGTGAAAATGGAGCAATGAGACTAGAGGATGGCAGCGGACCTCTGGAAGGTCGTGTTGAAGTGTGTTATGACGGTGTGTGGGGTGTTGTGTGTAGTGACCACTGGGATGCCAATGATGCTAGTGTCACATGCAGGCAGATGGGATACTCCAGTTCAGGTAGGTACACACATCCACAGCCATTGTTAACCCTCAGCGTGCATGCATAAGAGGGTTATAGTAGTCGTCCTCCTGTCTGTTTTAACCGTTGAATTTGGTATGAGCTTACTGATTTAAGTCCTTTTATTGAGCTATTTTTTGTGAAAACGCTAAGCAGTCAGCTCTGTATAATGATGTGAGCAAGTGGTATACAGAATAGTTTACTGAGAACCAATGCCGATAGCATGTAACCAGTTTTTACTAAAACTAGCTAATAAGGAAAAATATAAAACTGCATAGTGTACAGACTTAGTTTTGAGTCAAAATTTCTGTCTGCCAGATTGTCTTGCTTTGTTAGTTGGTTCATTCATCCTTTTGTTCATTAGTGTATTTGTTTTTATTCATTCATCAGATGCAATTCCTTCCATCAGCCCTTCGTATGGACGAGCTAGTAGTGGCACTCCCATTATCATGGATGATGTAAGGTGTGGTGGGTCTGAACACAGACTGATAGACTGCCCTAACAGAGGACTGAACATCACACACACCTGTTCCAACGCTGATTATGCTGGAGTTATCTGCCAAGCAGGTTATAGTTACTTTACAATGTACAATTTAATAACCACAGTATGTTAACGTACACTTGGATTTCATTCCTTTAATCAACTCCAGGATGTAGCAGTGGAGCGCTTCGACTAACTGGCTCAAGCAGTACCATCGAAGGTAGACTTGAGATCTGCATGGAAAATGAGTGGGGGACAATCTGTGACAAGATGTGGAATTTCACAGAGGCAAGAGTGGCTTGCAGAGAGTTGGGATATGCCACAGAAAGTAAGTTTTGCTCAGATTCCTAAAAAACAAACTAAATACTTTGGATCACTGGATGACTATGTGTGGGATTGCTATGGGGAGTTGAAGACTAGAGGTTTTCATTAACAGAAAATGATAAAATATTGTATAGACCAAATGGAAAGCCATGAGCTCCTGTAGGGTAAAGGATATTCTTAAAAATTCAGTAGCAACCAGCTCTGTCTGATTATAATGGTAAAAATGCACTTAGTCTAACCAGAGTGATCATGTTCTTACCATCAGCAAATAAGGGAATGTGGTCAAATTCCTTTCCAGTGCAATGTAATTTGAATGCAATTTTATATTCTTCAGACTTGAGCATGAGATAAACCAACTATAAAATAACACTAATGATTGCATTTTCTCTAAATGCACTCAAAAACTTTCAAAGTATTAGCCACACTTAGAGAAAATAAAGAAAAAAGAAAAAGAGAGGATAAACGTATTACTGTTGTTAGATTATATAATTTAGTAGTTGATTTATTGAATTTCTATGTAATTCTGTCATGTTTAATAATCTTGTAGAACTATTATATTGAAAAAATATTTGAAAAAATGAAAAGCCTGTCTAAATGTGTGTGGATGCTAAGAATACTTTTCATTGATATATTAATTCAAAATCTGCTAATTAATACAAAAGTTAATAATTATTGACCAGTAAATATTATTACTTGCTTACACATAATGTATACATTATCATAGAAAGATTCAAATAGGTGTTATTATAATATGAGTTGGGTATTTATTAAATCTATTTGTAACATTTTCATTAAGTATACATGTTCATTTCTTTCAGATGCTACAATACCAAGTGCTTCAGATTTTGGTGAAGGAGCTGATAGGATATGGTCGAACAGTGTGCAGTGCAATGGCAGTGAAAGGAAACTAACTGAATGCACTCTTGGCTATGTGGATGGAATCTCCACTTGTACTCATGCCCAAGATGTAACACTCAGATGCTCATCAGGTTAGAGCCAATACCTTAGTTTAGCCAACACAGCAGGGGCGTCGGAACGGGTGCGGCTGCGCAGCTATGGCTGCACCAATATTCACAAAAAGGGGCATGTTGATAAAATTTTCCTACTCTTTTACCGGATCTCATGTTGTTGTCGAACTTGGGACGTCGAAATTGAGTAGTCGAAATGACTTTTTCAGGGATTAAATAGCTAATATCAAGCTTTTTGAAAGATTTTTAAAACTCCAAACCAGCGTGGTCCTTCGTTTGCTATTCCAAAGCGATCTTTTGAAAAAACAAATGTAGTTCAGAGGTTTTCCCAGCATTGTTGGTCTGTAAAATGGCCATTTTTGCACTACTAGGAGTCTTCTCATTTAGTTATTTGCCAAACATACTTGAAAATATTTGAAGAAAATAAAGCTATGACTGCCACAGAAGGCAGGCATTTGTGAGTTCTAATTATGGGGGTTTTTTTTGTCATTGTATTGTCTGCTTTATAATAAGTCCAAGTAACTAGCTATATGATATTATACACTCTACATAGTAGCTATAACTATAATTTAACATTATTTATTTGACACAGACCTACTGATTGTTATAAAATATTTAGATTTGTAATAATATAGTAAAATATGGTTTTTACTGAATTATTTGGTGTGATTTGGCACTTGAATTTATTAAACTCTTAGGTTCATTTGATAGAAAAACCACTGTATTGTCCCATTACTTGAATAAATGAGTGGGCATGGTTAGGTGGGTGTGGTTATAATGGCTGCACCAATATGATCTGGCTTCCTACTCCCGGCCCTGCACAGTGGTAGATCCAGTAGGTTTCAACTATAGGTTCATCCGAACAATCCTTTATACCCCTCCACACCCCTAATTACTTCCTCGTTAACTCCTTGTGAGCCCTTTTACCGGCAAATCCTAGTTTATTGGAATAATGCCGTGGTTAATAATAAGGCTTTGCTGTAGTACCCATGCCATGCATAATGTATACCATGTTTAGAATGATAATAGTTTAAGAAAAAGCAATGGCAACAACAAAATAAACAACAATAAAAATGGTTTGACTATTTATATATAAATTGTTACAGGATGTGAAGATGGAGCCTTAAGATTGGCAGAAGGAACCTCACAATACGATGGTCGTGTGGAAGTTTGTTCTAGCGGTACATGGACCACAATATGTCATCATAGCTGGGACATAAATGATGGCATTGTAGTTTGTAGACAACTGGGATTTTCAACAATAGGTATACCCAGCAACTAAATCCTTTTAATTCTGGATAATATAAGCTATGCTTTGGCAATCTCTTTGATCGAGTTAGGAGATCATGTCCTAGATTTTTCTATTGCACGTGGAACAAATCATTGTAAATGTTTTCCTAGCATATTTATTATTTGTCTTCTTGATCATATTAACTTGATATGTATAATAATGTTTCTTCATAATTCAGCTGACAGTGACTGAATTATTGAAGATTTGTCAAATTACCTTAGTTCTTGTTGGACACTGCTGCTGTTTATTGAATGTTCAGGTGTTCAAGTATTTTCTAATGGATATTTTGGGCAAGGTATTGGCTCGATAGCCTATGATAATGTGGCTTGTACTGGAAGAGAATTCAGACTTGTGGACTGCCAAAAAAGGACTGCAAGTTGCCGTCACAGTCAGGATTCAGGAGTGAGATGTCAACAATTAACTGGTAAGATATATAATTTATTGGTGAGCGAGCGAAGCGAGCGAGACACTATCAGGGATAACTCAATTGAAAATCGGGGATATTTGTTTATATATATGTTTGGACGTATGCATATCATTTTTGTACTTGACCATGGCATATTTAGCATTAGTTCAGTGGTCGACCCTGTCCCAAACTTCACTAAACGGAATCTTCTGGTTTATCGATCATTACCACTATCATCCTAGAAATTGAATTGTTTACCGTTTTGAATTCTTTTGCTGGTGCAGTTAAAACTTGAAAACATACGGAGTTCCATTTCTTTTCGAGTTAGTGGCGGTGGTAACTCAATGCACTCTTTGTCATGGTTATAAGCTGTACGCAACAGTATTTACTTGAAAATTCATTGTCCACTAGACTAACCACAAAGGTAAGTCTTGTGTAGGTATGTCCAGTTATGTGAAAGTATTGTGCGTTACAACTACTACTTAGCTAAGGAAAATCACAAAGAAAATAACGTGTATTTTTTGTTGTTGTGGTTGTTTTCAATTGAAACAGTTGTGGGGAGTGGTTACTATGGCATTGAATCCCCTTTTTTGTATATGCGTAATTTAAAAACTCACCGGTTTTTGGAGCTTCTAAGTGCTGCTTGTTGGTCGACAAGAGCCACTGGTAGTCAGAACGGCTTCTAAAGAAGCTACCACTACGAGATAAATAGTAATTCCATATTTGTTAAATAAAGTTACAGAAATAACTCTGGCCCTTTTCTTTGTAGCTGAGAGCTTGTTCTAGAGTTACTGGTAATAGAAGTAGTCAGAATGGCTTAGATTTGATACTACAGACTTATCACTACTCAGGATATTAAGGCAAGAAAGTAGTTCTGTGTATATTGCTAAGAATCCATTTTTGTTATCATGCTATAAAAAAGTTTATTCAGGCAAAATTTATCATAAACAAAAGTGTAGTTTCATGCAACATAACTAGGCAGGCTCACTCGTCGTTTGTGCTCAAGCACATCACTAGTTATGCTTGGTACAGTAAGTGGTTTGTTTTCTTTTTAGTATTATGGCTGATGCTATTATATCTTTAAGATATTTTCTGGTAGTTTAATACTATGATATAGTTAGAAAGTAATATTTTAGCATATTACTTACTGCTATTTATATTTTGAGGAAAAAAGCGTTTTAAGTTACAAAAATTGTATCAGCTTGATTTGCTTGACATTGATATAGTGACTAGTCTTAAATGCAAGTGGTTCAATAAATTACTCTGTATGGATCATATAGAGATAAACGTTTTTTTACTCTGTATATTGGCATGAAGAAGATACATATATTAATTATTTCTTGACCTTTGACATTAGTATAATCCTAGAACAAGAAAATTGCTATTATTATAAGTTTAAACGAACGTAATTAAATAAGTACTTTTAATTCACAACAATAGTGATAACAGTGAAGACCTCTTGAGGTTGAAATGTTTCAGAAATTATTTGTATACCAAGAAGATTTGTAATTATGTTTTTTGTAGTAAATTTTGTTTCTTGATTAGTGTTTGAATTGCTCAGGTGTAATAAAAACAATGAAACAAAACAACCAGCAACTAGACTAGCTAGAAGCTGTAATTTGTTAGCCTTATAGAGCTGCTGGAATATTAATATTGGCTATTTAATTTATACAAGGTGTACAAGAAGCTTATTTTTTTTGTTGCCAACAGGTAGGATATTTCATGAAAAATAGCAACATGAATTAGGTAGCTCATATAAGCCTCCTTTATAGTAAAATGCTATACTATTTCTATGGTATGAGTGAGCCAGAATACATAAGATGTTATTTCCAGGGAAAAAAATTAATACTATTATCCTACAAATCCTCTATGTTATGCAGTAAGCTATTATAATATTTGCAAATGTTCTTGTTATGGTAGACTGCACTCATGGAGAAGGCAGGCTTGTGGGTGGCAATAATCCCACGGAGGGTCTGCTGGAAGTGTGCTATGAAGGAGTATGGGGAACTGTATGTAGTGACCGCTGGAGTAGACAAGAAGTAGCTGTGGCTTGCAGACAACTAGGCTTCTCTAGCTCAGGTAAGTCTAAATGTCGAGAATGGGTTGGAATGAAGATGACTAGGAAATACGATATAAGCATTCTGGGAGTAGAATGGCTGATCAGCTACACAATTTACTTGAACCTTTGTTAATACGCTTCTTAATTTTACGAAGGACTTATTTATTGCAGGTGGAATAACACAACTGAGCTCTCCATATGGGCGGGGAGAGAGGCCTGTGGTACTGGATGACCTCATATGTTCAGGAACAGAGGCCATGCTGGTAGACTGTCCTCATAACAGGAATAATCCAAACTGCAACCACGATCAGGATATTAGCATAGTCTGTGTAGAAGGTAACAGCATATTTTTTTCCCAGGTATTGTAGTGAAAGTGGTCTGATCCATTTTAGGATGCACTGAAGGTGAAGTAAGACTGTCTGGTGGCTCAAGTTTCAATGAAGGCCGGGTTGAAGTATGTTCCAGTAATGAGTGGGGAACAGTGTGTGTAAAGACATGGAACACTACAGATGCCAGTGTGGTCTGCAGGCAACTTGGCTTGGCTGGTAAGTTATGCTTTAAAGATCTAAAAGGCTGTGATAAATTATTGGGTTACATCATAAGGCTGTTCCCAAAGTGATAATTTTATAGTAACTATAATGCAACATCAGTAAATAAGAAAAGAAAAAAGAAGCTAAATGCATGAAAGTTTTTAGGGACAAGAGGTAACTAATGCAGGGAACTTAGTGATGACAGTTATATCAAATTGGAAGAATTTAACAAATATAATTCAAGTCTTTAAAACCTCAATTATGACTCTAGCTTGCTATTGTTTTTTTCTTTTGTTCGGAGGATGTTATGTGCTTTTTCTTAATGTTTGACAGTAATCCTTTAACTAAAACTACAACAACAACAAACAAACAAGCAACAACAAAGCACACTTGAGTGAATTTTAAAGGACTAATGATTAATGCTGTGAAAGGGATTAATTTCATTCTTTCTGTCCAGGAAACACTCCACTTTATGATATTGGTGGAAGCAGCAGAATAATGTGGATATCAAATGAACAATGCTCTGGGGATGAAAGAAGACTAACAGACTGCTTGGAAACCTTGTCTAATTCTAGCTGTGTACCTTTTGAAGATGCTGGAGTTCAATGCCAAACATGTATGTTTAAGTTTGGAAGTTTCAGAAGTAGTTATAATTGATACAATTGCATTTTATGCTATTCAGAAATACTGGCATTTAAAAATATTATTTTTAATTAGGGACTACTTAATACTAATACTAATTGAGTTTGTTATTCTAATGTCCAAAACATCTATTTAATGTTACAAGTCATGTTGTTGTTGTTGTTGTTACTACTGCTGTTGGTGGTGTTGCTTCATTTATGTCTAAAGGCCACTGTCAGTTGTATGGTAAATAAGTCTAATTGATGGACATTTCCATCTTAATTTTTTTGCAGAATATTTTAAAATTTACAAACTCAATTGTCCTTGTTTGTGTCACTTGTTTATGTAACATTTGTATTACTCTATGTATGCAATTGGTAGACTGTGCCAATGGTGATGTGAGGTTGGTTGATGGAATGAATGCTCATGAAGGTAGAGTAGAAGTATGCTACTTTTCATCCTGGGGAACTGTTTGCCACTATGGCTGGAGTGTCTCGGATGCTACAGTGGTCTGTCGACAACTTGGATACTCAATTATTGGTAACTTTATTATTATTATTATTATTATTATTATTATTATTAAATGTTTCATTATATATTCAAGGTGCTGAATCATTTCACTCTGCCTATTTTGGATCTGGTACTGGTACTATTGCTTATTCCAATGTGTATTGTACTGGAAGAGAGTCCAAACTTGTAGACTGTCGTAAATCAACTGTGCCGACACGTAACTGTGGCCACTATTACGATGCTGGAGTTCGGTGTCAGCCGAGAATTGGTTAGTTTGTTTAGTTAAACACCTATGTAGGAATATCTATATGACTTTATTCTTCTAATAAATTTAAGGCTGGTATTTTGTGAAAGATAGTAAAGCACAGGTGTCTCATGTTCTTGTAGACTTAATGATGCATTTTAGCCTGAATGCCCCAAGTGTGAGGGTTAATACATTTAATTGTTAAGAGCAGCTTAATAGAGACACAAATTAGAAAGCAACTCACTTAAGCATCTCTTTTCTATTTGTCTAAGTTACAGACACCTCTGCTTACGGATACCAACAAACAGTAATTAATAGTTCAGTATGTCAGTATAGTTGATAAGGCAACCAAATCAATTAAATAAAATTATAGTAATTTTACTCTTGTGTTACTTTGAGTATTTCATATTGAGGAGATTTGGGTGGAAATTAGCAGTTAGCACGTTTATAGCCAGTTCTCTTCTAAATTTGTTGACCCACAGCATCACTGCTAATTCTTCTCAACTTGAACACAGCTTTCTTTATATAGAACTCGTTAAGGGCAGTGAGGCTTCTAGTATTATTTTAAGAACTTTAGTGACTAGCGGTGATGGCAGCAAGGTTGTAGCACCTACGTGATTATAGAAAAAAGCTCAAAACAATAGTGAATTTATTCTGTAAGGTTAGTGTCTGCTTCCTGTGAGTAAGTCCTTGTGCATTTAGAGTGTTTTTCTTTTCTTTTTGTCAAATTCATATAGCCGTTTTAAACACCCATTGACCATGTATTTCTAAGGTACGGATATTTCTTAGTTACAGACATTACTTAGTTTTGGACATTACCTAGTTACGGACATTTTCTTAGTTATGGACACCCCTTAACTTTCCAGATAGGAGAGATTTGAATGACTTTGACAGACTTTTACTATGCCTATTTTTAAGTAAGTCTGATTTGACCACAAGATGGTGCTCTTTTTTCCATATCCTGGAAAGCATAATAACTGTTCAACAGCAGCTACATGTACTAAGTTATGAAATTCTTACTGCTTTCTTCTCTCTGGCTTTTCTGTCTCTTCTTATTAATTCTCTCTCATTGTTTATTCATCATTTGACTCATTGCCATGGAAATATCATATCAAAGCATTGGCAGGAAATTTTCCTGCAGTGTACTATTATCAGTGTTGTTTTGGTTTAGAGATTCCAGATTTTCTTAGTTTTAGTTGTTCATACTAAAATATATCGGGACTGCTTAGCTTTAGTCTTTTCCCCAAATTCTCCCTGAAGATTTTGTTAGTTTTTAGTTTTCCTTCAATATCATGTAGAAGATTTAGTTAGTTATTATTATCAACTGTCTTTGTTATAGTTAATTTGTGTTGTCACTCAAATCTATATAATAATATGCTTGTGTGTCAGTAATGATGGTGACCGATGGTGTGTGTATTCATGAATAATTCATAAGCTTTGGACGGATCGGTAAGGTTCCACCATCACACTGTGGGTAAAGTGTCGTCATCACACTGTAGGTAAAGTGTCGCCATCACACTGTAGGTAAAGTGTTGCCATCACACTGTAGGTAAAGTGTCGTCACATTCAGTAGAAATTGTTGGTAAATTCTAAAAAGCGGGTGCAATAGACGATGGAAGGCGGTGTAGGTTTTGGTGAAAGTATGGAAGAGACGGTAAAAGGTGATTAATCGTAACTAAAAAGCAGGTGGAGTTGGTGAAGTAAGGCCGCATAGGTTTAAAATGGAAGCCAAGAGAAGGCAAAAAGGCAAGCAATTAATTGTAACTAAAAAGTGGGTGGAATCAACAAGTAAAGGCAAGGGTTAGTTTCCAAACGGAAAGCGAAAGCATGAAATAGAACACAAAAGTTTCTCGAAGTAGGACAGAAATTCACAAGCAGGAGAGATAGGAAAATGGGACTCCATGACTCAAGAAGAAGAGCTGAAGAAAGGAGAGGTGGGGTATAAGAAAAACTCAAATAGTTCAGAAAAAAAGAGATCAAGAGAGGGAAATTTATGTAACCTTAACCAATGGTAGAGAATGGTAACTGAGCAAGCTAACTTGTGCTACTGCATTCTTACTTTGCAAACGTCAAGTGCCACTATGTGGCGGGGTACTTGCTAGTTCTTAATAATGAAACTCCTTAAAGAAAGTAGTACAGATAGTTTTCCCAAATAACTTCAAAAAAGCTTATTTCTATGAAATCTTAGATATTATAAATATAGTATGATATTTTTATATATTGTTTAGAGAAATATTACTTGATGAAATTTATACCTTCATTTAATAATGACATAATTCAAGGTGAATTGTTTATGACAAAAAATTGCTTAGTTTTAGTTTTTGTCATCCACTCTACTGGTAGTTTTAGTTATTATCGAATTTATTGTCTTCTAAAATAGTTAGTTTTAGTTTTATTATGTTCTCTACAACTTAGTTTTAGTTATTCTTACCTAAAGTATCCAAAACTAAGGGGTTTTGGTTTTAGTTTTAGTTAACTAAAACAACACTAATTATTATATATAAAAATATACTTTTGGCCATATTATTTCATTTACTGTACTGCATATTATGTATAAATCACCTATTATAGTTTATGTTTTAATTTTACTTGTCACTGATGTATGATATAGGATGTGTAGATGGTGAGATTAGACTGGTTGATGGATACCTGCATACCATGGAGGGTCGGGTGGAGGTGTGCTATGATGGAGTGTGGGGTACTGTTTGCAGTGACAGTTGGGACCAAAGAGATGCCAGAGTGGTATGCAGACAACTCTTTAACATAACCACAGGTAAGTAAATTTACATCATAAAAAGAATAGTCCAAGTACTTTAAATTTAATGAATTCTCAAACTTAGCTAACTTTCCATTTTGTAATTTCTGTGGCTATATTAGAAAAAATATTTACATTCAGGAACTTTTTTCATTAAAATTTTAATGACTACTTAAATGAAGTAGTTGATATCAGTAGAACTTAATCTGCATGTTAGCAAAGTAAACAGGAATGTAAACCAAAGAAACTAGTTTCACTACTATTTCTGGTAGAATAATGTATGTAGCACTAAAATGTTCTTATTGGTGAGCGAGCGAAGCGAGCGAGACACTATCTGGGGTAACTCAATTGAAAATCGGGGATATTTGTTTATATATATGTGGCAACGTACGTATGTCATTTTGTACTTTGACTATTGTGTGTTTTTGTGTTTGCTCGGTGTTCGACCCCGTTCCAAACTTCACTAAACAGAATCCTCCCGTTTTGCGATCATTACCCGTTTCATCCCAGAAATTGAATTGTTTACCGCTTTGAGTTCTTTTGCGGTGCAATTAAAACTAAAAAACTAGCCGGAGTTCCATTTCTATTTGTGGCGGCGGTAAGTTAATACGCTATTTGTCATAGTTATAAGCCCTACGCAACAGTATCTAGTTGATAGACTAACCACGAAGGTAAGTCTTGTGTATGGCCACTTTGTGTGAAAGTATTGTGCGTTTTCAGCTATTACTTATAAGAATATCACAAAGAAAACATTTAAATAACGTGACTTGTATTTTTGTTGCTTTTTTTTTTTCAATTCAAACAGTTGCGGGGAGTGGTTACTATGGCATTGAATCCCCTTTACGGTATATGCGTAATTTAAAAACTCGCCATTTTTTCGAGCTTCTAAGTGCCGCTTGTTGGTTGTCAAGAGCCAATGGTAGTCAGAATAGCTTCTAATGAAGCTACCACTACTGGAGGAAAGCTGAGATAAGTACATTATTCCATATTTGTTAACTAAAGTTACTAAAATAACGCTGGACTTTTCTTTTGTAGCTCAGAGCTTGTTCAAGAGTTACTGGTATAGAAATAGAAGTAGTCAGAATGACTTAAACTTGATACTACAGTGACTCAGGAAATTAAGGTAAGAGAGTAGTTCTGTATTTATTTGCTATAATTAATGGTCAACAGCAATACATATAAATATGTATATATATTTTTATTTATACCTATTTTTATTATTTGTTTTTGCTGGCTAGACAAAAGATCAAGCAATTACAACAATGATAGATAGCTAATTAAATAAATAGATAATAACATCAATAATAATAATAATAATAAAAGCAATAATAAAATAGTCAAACAAAGCAAGTAGCTAAATAAATAATAAATAAATAAATAATAAGGATTAGGTGGTGACTGTTCCCACTGAGAGAGCTGGAAAAGATAGTCCCTAGCTCCTTTAGAATCCATTTTTGTCACCATGAAATAAAAGCATCTTCAGGTAAAATACATCATATAACAATATTGTACTATGGAATTGAAAAATGTATAGGTAAGGGTTGTAGATGCAGCCTAACAAGGCAGGCTCGCTCGCCATTTGTGCTCAAGCACACCAAGTATAAGGACATTAAGTGATGGAATACAATATCACCATTGAATATACAATATCTCAATAGTTTCATAGTACATGACTAGGCCTCTATAATATGCTTGCAAGATATGCCCACTGAGTCTAGACAAAAGCTTTAATCTTTGAAACTTTCGTTGAAGATCGTTGAATCTTGTAGTACCAGACAAAATACAGTTAAATGGGGCAAGTAATGCAATTTGCATTTATATTTAAGGTAAGAAATATATAAATTTTAGTTGTTCAAAATTAACTTTTTTTCTAAGTTTTCATAATACAGATGAATGTAGTTTGAATGTAATTAGTTTGAGTAGTATTTAGAATAGTATTATGAAGTTTTCATTATTCCAAATTATGGTTTTATGTAATGTCAGTAGCTACTGATCAAGAAGTAATTGCAATAATAATTATTTAGTGCTTGGATAATTTAGTATTAGCTATGTATATTATTTGTGACAAGTAATGTTATAGTATGATTGGTTTCTAGAACCTCATATTGTATTATAATTATATTTTCTTCCTATCCTCACTATAGGAGTAATAGCTCATACCAGTGGGTTTTACAGTCCTGGTTATGGGGCTATAATGTTGGATGATGTCTCCTGCACTGGCAGAGAGAACAGTTTACTGGAGTGCTCCCATAGAGGCATAGGAATCCATAACTGCTTCCATTATAAAGATGCTGGAATAGACTGCCGACCTGGTGCGAAAGTTATACAATCTTTTAATTTATGCTCAAAATGTTGAAAATGGAATGCTTGATAGATACATAAAGTGTATACATTAACTTATGTCAATAATTGAACATTTTTTTGTAAGTGATTAGCTAGGAAGCCTAACACTAGCTGACACTATTTCTTAAATTAGTAATAAAATTTATTCTGTATAGTGATCAAATGGTTTCAGAGTGTGGAGTGTTGATATTTATATATGTTTAAATCATTTAGTTACTTAATTGTTTATAATTATTAATAATGTAGGCTGTTACATCAATGGAAATATTCGAATTGTTAACGGGAGAAATAGTTCTGAAGGTCGTATAGAGATCTGCCTCAACAATGAGTGGGGGACTATTTGTGACCAAATGTGGGATGACATTGATGCAGGAGTCGTCTGCAGGCAACTCAAGCTGACTCATAACGGTACCAATATTACATGTGAAAATAATAGAACTTAGTTCAATAGTTGTATCTTATATGATGTTTCTTTTCATGAACATTTTCTTACCTACAGTTAGTGTAATCAAAATGTGGCTGGTATATACTCATCTCTAAGTAATAACAAGAGGCTTTTTTTTTTCATTATAGAGGAAACTAATTAGTGGCTGATTTTAGAAAGAGTATTTAAATGTGTATAGAAGCTCAGGCAGTGACTGGAGGAATGTTTGGTGAAGGAGTGGGAAGAGTATGGTTGGACAATATCCAGTGCACAGGCAGTGAGCAATCTCTCATGAACTGTTCTTCCCAAACAGCTAGCAATTGCACACATTCTAGAGATGCTGGAGTCAGATGTCAACAGGGTAAGCTATAGAAATTACGGCATACAGTAGTCAGTTCTCTATTTCTTAAATGAGGTCATTAGCTATTAACGAGGCCTTTCATGGCAATAAGTGCACAACGTATTCATAAAAAGAAGAGAGGGATACATGACTAATTTAACCAGGGATCATTTATAAGCAAGTTTCTGATGACTATTATGGTAAAAGTATATTGCAGAATAGTTGATTCACAGGAAAATTTGGCACAGTATGAGCTGCCTATGTTATTCCATGTGCACGATGTATTTATAACTTATGTATATTTGAACTTCCAAAAGTAATGCTAAAATGTAACTACAACAATTTTGCAACTACTACACTCTGCAATGTTTTGTTCATGCCTGAGCCATGCCTTAAATGTAAACTATCATTTGGTAACTAATCATCACACTTGTTTTGAGCACTGGTTTGTCAAATAAAGAAGAGGAGAAGTAGTGGGAGAGAACAATAAATAAACTAAGGTGGACTGCTTATGGGTATGTACCCAGACAATAATATGAAGCATAAAATAAGTCTAGCAATTCACTGCATCATTTCACTGTATCATTTCACTGTATCATTTCACTGTTTCATTTCACTGTATCATTTCACTGCATCATTTCACTGCATCATTTCACTGTTTTATTTCACTGTATCATTTCACTGTATCATTTCACTGCATCATTTCACTGCATCATTTCACTGTATCATTTCACTGTATCATTTCACTGTATCATTTCACTGTATCATTTCACTGTATCATTTCACTGTATCATTTCACTGTATCATTTCACTGTATCATTTCACTGTATCATTTCGTTACCATAAGCATAATTGACAACTATATAGCTGAATGCAGTAGAATTTGTATGCCCAATTACCATCAGAATTAGATCTTAAAATTAATTTTAACCATAACAACTAATATCTTACTTTCTTCACAATATTAGCAAAAAAAAGTAATTAAAAAGTCCTTTATATTTTTTTTTTATAGGATGCACTGAAGGGGAAGTAAGGCTTGTGGATGATACGGACGTCTCAACACTGCAAGGTCAAGTACAGGTGTGTCAAGACTCTGTTTGGGGCTCAATATGCAATGTTGGATGGAGCACAACTGATGCTCTTGTAGTTTGCAGAGAACTTGGATTCTCAACAGCAGGTATTTAGAATTTATGTCAATATAGATTTATTAATATAAAATAAAAAGCCTATTCTAGCTGAAGCTTATAGAAATATTTAATATATGGTGATGCTGGTACATAATAAAGTTTTGCGTTTGTAACTGAAGTTCATCAAAATTTATCAGGATATGGGTTATCACTGAAGGAGAGGAAACAGTGAAAGCATACACTGATTTAACTGTTCATTTTCAGGTGCCAAGTACCCTTCAGGTTCCACATATGTTACTTCCTACATCTGGAACAATGTTCACTGTATTGGAAATGAAGCCAGGTTGTTGGACTGCTACCGAGGAAGACTTTCCATGTGTGGCAGATACAATAGAGCAGCTAAAGCTGGGTGCTATCCAAGAATAGGTAAGGATTCAAATATAATCAGCTACAAAGTAATATATCCCTTCTGTTATTGTTCAGGATGTACTGAAGGTGATATTAGGCTTAGAGGCAGTGCTAATCCATTGGAAGGTCGAGTAGAAGTGTGCTATGATGGAGTATGGGGCACAGTGTGTAGCCAGGGATGGAGTGTTGGGGATGCAGCTGTGACATGTAGGCAGCTGGGATATTCTAGCACTGGTATGATATAAAATGCAATATAAGTTTGTTGAATACCCAAAGCAGGGGTGTGGCATGTCTATGATACACTCAATCTTAGCTAAATAAATTATTGTGCAGAGCATTTATTTGTTCAGTGTTAGTTTTGGCATAATGGAACCTTCTGCTGTTGTTTTGACTTGAACCAATTAAGTTGAAACATTGAGTTTAGCTATAATCAAAGCTAACATTACATGTTTTGTAATTACTATTAATTTACTAATTCATATTATCATTTAGGAGCATTGGTTAGGCTGAATGCTGCTTTTGGGCAAGGTTCTGGTCCAGTGGTATTTAGTGGCGTGACTTGCAGTGGAGTAGAAAGCTCTTTGATACACTGTCCTCGGGAATTCACAGTGATAAATACCTGTGCTCACACCTTAGATGCTGGAGTAGTATGCTTATCAGGTAGGTATTTGTGTATTGAATGATTTTATTTAAAAATCAAGTGCTAAACTAAAAAATATATATATTTTTTCATAATTGTCTTAATTTTTTGGTTTGTATCTATACTATTTATGTGTGTATAGGTTGTTCCAATGGAGATGTTAGACTAGTTGGAGGACTTAGTGCTATAGAAGGTCGAGTTGAGGTCTGCATGAGAGGGAACTGGGGAACAGTTTGTGATGACCGCTGGAATGATGCAGATGCTAGAGTAGTCTGCCGAGAGCTGGGATTTCAGACTTCAGGTTTGTTTGATTATTTTTTCAGTTGACTGTATAATAATAATAATAATATTATACTTATAACTTCCAAATACTGACCTTTCATGAAAACTGGAACTGCTGGTGACAACCATTTCTTTTTGTTGCATTTTCCCCCCACACAATTGCTGTATTCAGTACTTTTGAGTGTGAGAATTTCACTCATGCTCTTTCATATTTTTTCTTTTCATGGAAATGAACTTTTAATGAAATATTCTGGTTTTCGAGCAACTGCTATGGTGGACTAGAGTTTAACATTTTAATGTCATTCTACAATGTAATTTATAGGAGCCCAGTCCTTCAGTGGAGCCAGGTTTGGTCAGGGTCCAGGTAGAATTTGGCTGACAAATGTGGAATGTACTGGAGAAGAAAGAAACCTGGTAAACTGTACTGCGGACTCCACTGGTAACAATTCCTGCTCTCATTCACGTGATGCTGGTGTCAGATGTCTTCAAGGTACCTAATTATTACTGAATTAATTTATTATAATAGCTTCGTTGTTTCTTTTCTCATAAGTGAATCCTACCTATTCATTTAAATCCACTCTATATTAATCATTTATTTATGTAGAGCTATTGTCAGTTTACACATTTTCTTAGTGTAAATTTACTCAATTATGGAGTTATACTGGTTATAGTAGTAGCTATTATAAGTAAAGACCTGCAAAACCTCATCCAATTCCTACATGTGTTGGTGCATTAATAATTTGTTTAAAAAAATTTCATGGGCTATTTACTTGTTTCTACCTATTATATTATAGGATGTCAAAATGGAGACATCAGATTGGTAGATGGTAACTCTACCCTGGAAGGTCGTGTGGAAATCTGCACTAGTAAAACTTGGGGAACTGTGTGTGACAGCAACTGGGATGTCAATGATGTGTGGGTCGTCTGTAGGCAGCTTGGCTTATCACCTGCTGGTATGTCACATCAGCAAGAACTTTCTTCCCTTAGCTTTTGATTTATCTATACATATAGTGTTTCTATTTTTGAAATAAGCTAATTTATTTCAGACAAAAATACACTGAATATTAGCAGTATAATGAGTTGCATTTCTCATAATAATATTTCCAATATGCTCAATATATTGTGATTTCTTACAGGAGCTATAGGCACTACTAGAGCTTCCTATGGACGTGGAATTGGACCCATCAAGCTTAGCCAAGTGGAGTGTGTTGGGACAGAAGCCAGACTGGTAGACTGTCCTTCAGGCATTGTGTCATCCTGTGACCATTCTAGAGATGCTGGAGTCAGGTGTTTGGCAAGAACAAGTAAGAACTTAAAAACTTATATTTATTCAATGCCTGGAAGAAACAAAAGAAGGTATCAAGTTTATTTGCGAAAAGCTTGATATAAGCATAATTTCTGATGAAAATAAAGCGTAATACACAGAATTTTACAGAAATAATCGACAATAGTTCACACGATAAGGTGAGTAAATAGAAAACTAAAATTCGACAAAAACTCAACGTTTTGGCATACACGCAAGGGGAAGAAAATGATATACAAAAAAAAAAGCTTAATGCTAGAAAAAATTATCAAAGAAAATACTAAATACCACTCGCTAAAAGCCCCACTAATGTACGGGAGAACCACGTCAGAACAGCACCTGGGTATTTCTAATATGTTATTGACTGACAAAAAAAGTCTTTTAAAGGAGCATTGAACTGTAAACAGAGTACAATGCAATTAAATTACTTTTATTGAGCACACAGTTTCATCATATCTGTTTTTCATTATCAACAGCTAAAAACACAAATACAGCATAATGAATAATGAATGACTTCAGTTAATTCAGTGTTAGCTACTAAACACTCAGTATTAGAAACAATTAACACATTTGTAAGTTAAGTTTTGGTATTTTTTGAATTCATTGCCTATTACAGTATCTGCAAGCCCTTGTATTAATTCATAGACTTTTGAGCTCTATTTGTATCTCCCTTTGGTATACATTTAACGGTTGCTATGAACTATATCAAAGTTTTCACTCTAAAGATTTCGTGTGAGAATACTGGGGATTATATCAGATTTATACTACTTGACTGCAAAGTACAAGTGCCATCACTCAGGTGATGGGCTAATATATATGTTTATTCCATGCTAGATATCTTCACAATGTTATCTGTAGGTATGGTGACCTGAGATAACTCATGTTATTGAGATAACTCATGTTATCACACAGTGTTATCTCATGGCTGTATTGCGAGCAAGCCCATTACCCTAGTAGTTATAGCAACTGAGCCTGGCTTACCAGTTTTCAGGGTTTTTACAGCTACCTTACTCTAGTGGACCAACCTGGTTAGAGCAGCTGCTAAAATATCTGCTTGGGGTTGTGGGGAGCCTCTAGAGAGTTTCAGTCAATAATAGACTGAACAGACTAAATATAGACTAAACAAGTTTGAGCTGTAAATAATAGTAAAATTAAGAGTGCAATTACTGATATTTTATTTAACATTATTCTAGACTGTCGTCATGGAGAGCTACATGTCACATCTAGTCGTCAATACGAGGGTCGTGTTGATGTCTGCTATGATGGAGTATGGGGTACAATATGCAACCAAGGCTGGAGCAACTCTGATGCTTCAGTGGTGTGCAATCAACTGGGATTCTCTAGTGAAGGTATTAATTGATAAATACAGTAACAAAAGTAAATAAACCTGTTTAATTTGCTATCATAACAGATTGAATTTTTATGAGTGACTATGATGACTAACTCGACCGTAATGAAGCATAAATGTCATACTCAGTTCAATTTTTTTGTAGGAGCTGCTGTCATAAGTTCGACACGATTCGATCCTGGATCAGGACCTATTCTCTTCTCATTTGTGGCATGTGTTGGATCAGAACATGAAATACTTCAGTGTGAAAATGCAACTCTGCAGAATTCGTGTATTTCACATAATTTAGATGCTGGAGTCTCCTGTCAGCCAGGTGAGATTCCTGATCTACCTACCAACTTGTTGTTGATAAGTGTATGTATGTTTGCTGTATAAGAATATCAATAATAGTCTTGGTACATGCAATATCAATATTTGAAGCACTACATTGCAATAGCAAGATAAATATATTGATTTTCATACTAACACTGCATCTATTTAAAATACATAAAAGAAATAAGCAATTTGGGTTGAAGATGCTATTTCTTTTTACTAGAGGATGATAGTCATGTGACCTATTCGTAACATTTAAGGTTGTGCTGAAGGTCAAGTGAGACTGGTGGGTGGAGCCAGCAGCAATGAGGGTCGTGTGGAAATCTGCCTTAGGAATGAGTGGGGGACAGTCTGTGATAAGAACTGGGACAACAATGACGCGAGTGTCGTCTGCAAGCAACTCAAGTACACAAGTCATGGTATGTAGAAGACAAGAGGCAAGCTTTGAAACAGAATGTGATTTGTTTATTCATACACACAAAGTAACAATGTAATACATCAGTTATAAACATGTGTACACACTGGTGTATTTCTGGAGAATACTACTATTATACCTAATGGCACGGTACTTATAAGCCATTTTTACACATAGTGTATACCAGAAGAATACCAGAAGAATACCAGGAGTATTCCAGTTGTATACTATACGATTATCATTGTTATACACTAGTGTACATCACACTTTTTGCATGGTGTGAAGGACTGACATTTTGATATTTTATACATATTATACTAAGTTTGGAGGCATCCCGTCTGTAACTGCAGTAGTAGTTTCAGAGCTTGCACTTGGTCCATTATCATATTCTTAATGATTCTAATTTTATAATTATGCCTATGACATGCTTGAAAGTATATCCATTCCTTCATAATTAATCTTAATTATGTGCATTTATATATATATTCATTCTTAACTTTTTTTTAGTAATATTAGTTCATAAAAAATATGATGTTCAGAAATATTGTTTTTGTATGTGTTATAATATTACTACAAAAAAAGTTAAAAATGAATATATTATTATGTTGAAGAACGTAGTAAATATGTCCCTCTATAATTTAATTGAGAAATTGTCAAATAAAGTCTAAAGAGGTAGAAATAATTCTCATACCTGTGTTTACAGGCTCTATGGCAGTTTCTGGAGGTGTGTATAGAGAAGGCACAGGAAGTGTTCTTCTGGAAAATGTCATGTGTACCGGAAATGAGGCAGACCTGAAAAACTGCTCTGCTACTAGGGGTTTCAGCTTCTGCCAGCACAGTCGAGATGCTGGTGTTGTGTGCCCATCAGGTCAGCATAAACTAACTGATAGTAGTGTTTATGGGTTGTAAATCCACAAACAGGTTTGGTTTATTTCAATTGTGAAGGACCACCCTGATAGCAGGGCTGTACATAAGACTATGCACAGTTATTGAAAGTATGCAGGTCTCTCAACTGCCGTGCAAGTAAAAGAGCAGGAGGGACACTCAGTACACACACAGATTAGATAGCCTAGTCAGCTAGCCAAGCAGATTCACATAGATTCAATTTCAAAAGCAACTATTCAAAAACTATTCAAACATGTGACAGAATGTAATGAATTCTAAAAAACGCACACTAGTGTGCATGTATTAGAAATTAATGTTTGTTATGGTAATGAATAAGTAATGATAAGTTGTATAGTATGACAATCAATGCGTTTGTTTGGTGGACCCAAACATACTGGGGCCGCCAGGGGCAACTATGTCAATATTGTTTGTAAATGAAAGTGTTAATTATTCTCACTTGACTTTTCCTCTTCATTCTTTGCTTGTTCTTCATCCAACTGAAGTGGGATGAGTAGGTGAATCGCTCTTTTATAGCTCTTTCGTTTGTAAAGTAGGTCAACAGTTCTCACTAACCCATCTCGACCAGGATAGACTTTAGTTATTCTTCCAAGGGGCCATCTTGCTCCATTAGACAAAGTGATATCTTTGATAAACACGATATCATTTACTTTCACATTGTTTCTTTTCCGAGTCCATTTGCTCCTTGCTTGAAGGGATTGTAGGTAGTTGCCTTTCCATGCGGTTTCCAACTCCTGCACTAGCCTTTGTGTCAACTGCCATCTTCTGAGATATGCTAATTTTGCTGTTGAAGCTACTGGAGTGGGTGGAGCTTTGAGTGGCCTGAACACCAGGAAGTGCCCAGGTGTGAGGACTAACCCTTCTTCTACTTCAACTGAGTCCAATGGTGCCAAGGGCCTAGAATTCAATATTGCTTCGACTTCACTAACCACATTCAGGATTTCATCTAGTCTTAGTGGGTGTGGTTGCACAATCTTCTTTATCTGCCTCTTCATGCTTTTTACCCCAGCCTCCCAAAGCCCGCCAAAGTGTGGAGCTCTGGGAGGACTGAAGTGCCATTTCAGCCCAGTTTCAGATGATACCAAGGATAACTTGTGCTGTGACTTATTCAGCATAGATTGTATCTTGTCTAGTTCAGCCTTTGCCCCGATAAAGTTGCTGCCATTGTCACTGTAGATTGATGCTGGCATCCCTCTTTTGTTAGCAAATCTCCTAAGGGCAGCTATGAAGTCTTCTGTTGAGAGATTTTTACAGACCTCAATGTGAATTGCCCGGGTGCTCATGCAAACAAAAAGACAAAGATAACTCTTGATCAGGACAGGCTTTCTCACTGCTCCCTCCCTAAGAGTGATAGGGCCTGCAAAGTCTATGCCACAGGTTTGAAAGGGTGGAGCTAGCACTGTTCTTGCTGCCGGTAAGTAGCCCAACTGCTGTTGTAATGGAACAGCATTAGTTCTCAGACAGCTAGCACACTGCCTGCTAATCAGCTTCAGTTGTTTCTTAATACCCACAATATAGAACTTGTAACCGATAATGCTGATTAATGCTGACACCCCAGCATGTGAGTGCAGCTTGTGTTGCGTTAGCAACATGAGTCTGGTTAACTTGTTTTTACCAGAAAGGGGAATCAGCTCTCTTTCATTTACTCTTCCCTTCGCAACTAGGGTGTTACTTGAGTGTGAGTCAACTTTTAACTTAGCGTTGGTAGGCTTTAGACTAACCACTAGGCCACCAAGGGAATGACCTTTGGGTAGTAACTTGTTGTTTTCTAATGCCTGGAACACTTCAGGAAAGCTGACCTGCTGCTGCACAGTAATAAGTGCCGCTTCGGCTGCTTTAATGTCATCAGCAGTGAGCACTAATTGGGGTGGCAATACATTTTTCTTCCTGCAACATCTACCAAATCTTAATGCCCATGCAATAACTCTGCACAACTTGATGTAGCTAGAAAATTTGTGCCACACCTCCCAATCCATGTCAAATGGACTTGTTGCTATGGCTACCATGACTGTAGCTTTCATGCCTCGTAAAACCGAGTCAGAATCATGATCAATGTTACCAGGTTGTTTAGGCCACGCTCCACTACTCAACCACTTAGGGCCATGCCACCAGATATGGGACTCGACAAGAGAGTTAGCAGATACTCCTCTGCTGGGCAAATCAGCCGGATTGTCACTTGAATTAACATGTCTCCACTGCACCTCAGGTAGCTTTTCTCTTATTTGAGCTACCCTATTTGAGACAAAAACTTTAAGCTTGAACAAAGGCTTTTCCAACCAACTCAAGACTATCATAGAATCAGTCAATGCATTCACATCTTTTAATGGAATTTTAAGTACCATGGCAACATGAGCAAGTAAATCAGCTGCCATTTTGGCTGCAACCAGTTCCATCTCTGGAAGTGACCTTGTTTTTAGAGGGGACACTCTCGCTTTTGAGCATAGCAGTGAGGTGGCTACAGTTTTATCTTCATGTACAACCCTTATGTAAATTGCTGCCCCGTAAGCCTTAGTGCTGCTGTCAGCAAAGCCATGCAGGGAAACCTCCTTTACAGGTTTGGTATTCAGGCCAATGTACCTATCAATGGAATGTTCCTTAATAGTGATTAATTGTTTGACCCAATCATGCCACGCTTGAGCTAAGTCTAAGGGAATGTCATTGTCCCATGAAACATTTCTCAACCATAGCTCTTGAAGGAGCAACTTTCCCAGAATTACAAATGGTGAAACCAGACCCAGCACATCATACACCTTGGCTACACCCCTGGCCACACCCCTTTTAGTTACTACACCTTCATTCAGTGAGGGAGTGGCTACAAAGAATGAGTCCATCTTGGTGTCCCAGTGCACACCAAGGGTTTTCAGGGCATCACTTTTCATCAGCTCTTTTCTGTCATCTTTTTCCAGCAGATCTGGTGGAATCTTTTCCAGGACATTATCAGAAGAGGCTCTCCATTTTCTGAGCGTCATTCCACACAGGTTGAGCAGCTGACACAAGGATTCCCTGAGTTTGTCTGCTTCTTCTACTGTGTCCACACTGGCCAGGTAGTCATCCACATAGAAGTTTGCCAGAATAGCTTCACTTGCTTCAGGATACTGTGTTGCATTCAGTTTGGCATGGTGTCGTATGACGCTGGTAGCCACAAATGGAGATGGTCTCACCCCAAATGTCAACCTCTTCATCCTAGCCTGAAGAAGTTCACCATTTTTGGCTCTAATGAACAGCCTGTGGTAGTCTTTGTCCTCATCTTGGAGCCACACCTCCCTATACATCTTGGATATATCAGCCGCTATTGCTACAGGTTTAACTCTAAATTTCAACAGAATATCCAAAATAAGAGGGTATAGATTAGGACCAACCAAGTATATGTCATTGAGTGCCTTGCCATTGCTACTTTTGGCCGAGGCATCAAATACCGGCCTTACTTTAGTAGAGGTAGAACTAGTTTTTACCACTCCTTTGACTGGAAGGTAGTATTTGGCATTCTTCTCTTTATTGTCAGAAACCACCTCAGCATGACCCATCTCCAGATAACCTGCCATCTCAGCATTGAAAGACTCCAGCTGTCCCATTCTCAGCATTCTCCTCTCATTGGAAAGAAACCTTGACTTGGCCATCTTCTCAGAGGAACCTAACTGGGGAGGATCAGAAACTTTAGGCAATTGACATGAGTACCTACCATCTGACTCCTGTCTGATTGTGTCTTCAAATTGTGCGACTGCTGACTTCTCTTCATCCGTCATTGATGATGCTGTTGGCACCTGCTCTAGCTCGTACATTGCATTGAAAAGCTTGATGTCTTCACTGATCTCGACTTTCATTGTTGTGACTTCACCACTTTGCTGTTTTGATGGTCCTGACACAGTCCAGCCAAAGATAGTATTCACCGCTGTCATCCTTGCTTCGGCAGAGAACCTTTTGTCACCATCCACCCACACCAGAGGCAGGTCGTTCGTCCCGATGATGAGATCGATTTGCCCACCAAACTCAGGATCTGCTAATGGAAGTCCTTCGAGTAGTTCATGTTTGGCAACTTGTCCTGGATTCTCTGGAGGAGAAGCAGCAGGTAGAGTAGGTGCAATTGCCACACCTATTGGAATGTCCACTTCTGAAGGTTGAACGGTAGAAAGAGTCACAGTGGTCCAATGTTTGAGTTTGCTCTCAGACACTGTACCTCTCATTATCAAGTCAATGGGCTGTCTTTGAGGCTGTAGGAAGCTCGCCACCTTTTCTGACATGATGGAATGGGTAGCACAGCTGTCCATTGCTGCCCTTGCTGTTAGCTTCCTACCCTGGTGACGAACTGTCACTAAGGCAGTGTGAATGAAGCCACATCCCAAAGTTGGCTCAGCTGCCTTTTCTTCTGGAGGCTTGTTGCTGGCATCTGATTTGCCTGCTGAAACCAAATCTGTTGCTGAGGGCTTCTTGTCTTCATCCTTGTGAAGTAGGATGTTGTGTTTCTCTCCACAGACTCTACACAAGTATCTTGAGGTGCAATCAGCGACTTGATGGGAAGGGTGGAGGCAGTTGCTGCACATCTTATTTTTACTAACAACACTCCACTTTTGCGCAGTGGTGCTTTCCTTGAACTTCTTACACCGGTGGAGAGGATGTACTGTCTCCTTGCAGACTACGCACATCTTCTTGATGAGTTTCTCTTCCTTCTTGGGAGAGTCAGGTTGTTTCTTTGCTCCTTGGGCAGCTGGTTGTAAGGCAGCTGCTTGTGGAGTTGGTACGGTGCTGAACTTCTGGTATGACTTGTAATTGCCAGTACTTCTTGTTTTCCTTGGCAAGTTGTGAGCCAAAGGAGTGACGAAGTCAACCAGTTTCTTGAGAGAAGGAAGCTCGTCTTCTGATCCTAGATGTTTGGACCACTCTGTTTGCAGTTCAGTGTCGAAATCCTTCACTACCAGAGCTACTGCAAAAAGATCAATGTTTTTACCTCCCATCTTGTCCATGTCTGTCAGCACACGTTTTGCCCTGTCCAGTATCATCCTCATAGATTCCCTGGAGCAGTCATATCTCTCCTTTTTTACCAGTTCTTCTACCAGGTAAGGATAGATAATGGTCTTCCTCCCATATGTGAGCTTCAGTTGCTCAAGAGCTTCATCATAGCCTCCACAACAGGCATTAAGAACCAGTTTCTTCGACTCCGCATCTTCCATCGCATCCGCTAGAATGCTGATCTTGTCAGCTTCAGGGTAGAAGTCCTTGTGGAGCTCCATAATTGCCTCAAAGCGCTCACAGAAATGGTGAAATTCCTTCGGATTTCCGTTGAAGGTAGGCGGCTTGATTTGGTAAGGTGGAGGCATAGACCTAGGTGCTGTTGGCTTTGGTACTGGTGCTGCTTCCTTGGATGGTGCTGGTGTAGCAAACAACTTCACACTCAGCTGCTCCAACATTGTCTGTGCTTTCTTCAGCTGCCCTCCAATGTATGGGTGGGCTGCATATGGGGAGAGATCTTTGACCAGTGTTCTGAGCTCTTGTTTCAGCCTATTGCCATCAGTAACAAAGGTTGGAGACTCAATGGCACTCTCTCTTAGCCATGATGCAGCATCCCTTTGCACGTCAAGGTCTGCCAGATAGAGGTTGCTAAGCACTAGACCTTCCTCCAGCTTTTCCAGCTCTCCATCGTAGGTTGCTTCCACTGCTTCTTGTCCGTCTTCTTCTCCATGGATCTCATCTTCTGATTTCCTTTCCGTTCTCATTTGATCGATCAGAGCTTGGTGGGCTAGCTGATGTGCTTCCATGTCAGCTTTGACCACTTCAATCTTAGCCCCAAGTTCACGTGGCTTGATTGCTGCCAAGTTGTCACTACAGAACTTTAAGGCATTCTTTATTGCCTTTGTTGTTTTCGTCCGGCAGATTGAACTTTTATTCTTGAGCTTTGCAATTTCCGCCATCTTGTCTTCTTTACTTCCTTTGTTTGTTGTCCAAGAGTTAGAGAGTTTTGGATTGACAGAGATCCCTCACGAAAGGAGCTCTCCTTCTTGAGGAAGTTTGTTTCTTCTTTCGCCTTCGATAATTCAAACTTAAACACTGATTCACTTCTCACCTTCCAGTTACCTAATCCGGCTCGAAGGACCAATGTTTATGGGTTGTAAATCCACAAACAGGTTTGGTTTATTTCAATTGTGAAGGACCACCCTGATAGCAGGGCTGTACATAAGACTATGCACAGTTATTGAAAGTATGCAGGTCTCTCAACTGCCGTGCAAGTAAAAGAGCAGGAGGGACACTCAGTACACACACAGATTAGATAGCCTAGTCAGCTAGCCAAGCAGATTCACATAGATTCAATTTCAAAAGCAACTATTCAAAAACTATTCAAACATGTGACAGAATGTAATGAATTCTAAAAAAACGCACACTAGTGTGCATGTATTAGAAATTAATGTTTGTTATGGTAATGAATAAGTAATGATAAGTTGTATAGTATGACAATCAATGCGTTTGTTTGGTGGACCCAAACAAGTAGCAAATATTCAAGTGTAGCAAGGTTGATATCGTAGAGGTTTATTGCTATGAATATCAACTTGAATGAGTATATATTAGCTTAACATAGCATAGTTTAATTGTTAAAGAATGTTTTGGTCCGTGGACCTTCTTCTGTAGCGAGGTCCTAGGATCATGTTTACCAGGTTCAGTACTTTCCCAACTTGTCAGATCTTGTCAAAACTGATCACTTTAAACTGAAGCATGCAAGTTCAATTTTAATCCAAGCTATATTTGGTATTGGATTTTTCAAATTTTTGAAGTGATATGTTCAATCAACGGTACTTTTATTGAGAGCATCTACTAATAATTAGTTCATTAATTTTAACCAAAAAATACACTGCAATTTTATAACCTATGTATTTTCAATCAGGACTTATGAATATATAGACACTAATTCTGTAGGTTGCCTGGAAGGTGCTGCAAGACTTGTGGAAGGGAGGTACAGCTATGAAGGCATAGTTCAAGTCTGTCTAAATGGAACATGGGGCACTGTATGCCATAACAGGTGGAGTGATATTGATGCCAGGGTGTTATGCAAGCAACTTGGATTCGCTGTGCCAGGTTTGTGTAGTCATGTTGCTTCTATTCAGAAGGATGGTTTATTCTAATTTTCACTTTGTGTAATAGCCGACTAATTAAATACTTCCAATGAAGTCAAATACTGTATGAAAATATGTTTATTGCTTGTTTGCTATAATCATGTGATATACATTGATTGTATGTAGGGAGTAGAGCAGTCTCTTTTGCTTTTGATGGCCGCAGGATTGCCATGTATGCTGTCCAGTGCAATGGCTCAGAGCACAGGCTCATAGACTGTCCAGATGCAGGTTCCATCTGTACTGTCCCTCAGCGTGCAGGTGTTTCTTGTCAAATACCAGGTACTTGTAATTTTTTTAAGTCTCAGAATCTGTCATTAATATGTTACACATGTATAGATTATAACCTCTGATGATAATCAATTTCATTTGAATGGTGTTCCTTGTGTTATTTTTATAGTATGTGCACTTCTCAATTAGCTAGTAGGAAACCATTATCAGACTTCTTCATGTGCTATGTATGTAGTGACTTAATAAACTTGTAAGCTAATGATATATGTATGGATGTACGTAAGTCATATTTGTACTTGATCCTGGCATTTCTGTGCTAGCTTGATAGTTGACCCTGTCCCATACTCCACTAAACAGAATTCTTTGGTCTACTGATGTTTACCTGTATGATATAGGAAAATTTAATTGTTCACTCTGAATTAAGTTGTCTCTGGCTGTTGGACACAGTTAAGTCTAATAAACTTACCGTGAAAGTGTGTGTGTGTGTGTGTGTGTGTCTGTCTGTTCGTCTGTCTGTGTGTGTGAAAGTGTTGTGTGACTGCTACTGCTAAGTTAAATTTAAAAGAATAGGACATAAAGCAATTAACAATTTTTTATAGCTTTTTATGCTTCAAAGTGGCTTAAACTATGCTATAATTTCTTAGAAACACTTGTTTTTCAAGTCACAAAAAGTTGCAGAGAGTGGCTACTATGGCATACATGAATTAAAATTTTTTTTTTAGCTATTTGTAAGTAGCTGTATGATTATATTTTGGATCTACTGATCATGTAGATAGTCCGAATGGCGTATTTAAGCTAACATTACTTGAGGATATGGAGGTTAACTCTAGTCGCTAACAAGAGGTAGTGCCATGCATTCTTATTACCTATCTGTCATACATTTGGCAGGAACTGGGCTGGCACCCGTTTAACCCTTAAGCCCGTACACATTAACTTTAAAGTCACAATTAAAAAAAATATTTTCTAGCGATACCGCCAGCGTCAGCTTTTTTGCAATGTGTTTATCTTATTATCCGTGCTTGAAATTACGTAGTGATTGCGTCATTAGGCGCATTTGATGAGTAAGCAATTTTTAAACTTTTTTTGACTGTTGAGTATGGCAGCCAGGTACTCCGCGGCCGAGGTAGCCGATATTATCGGCCATTTACGTGACTGTTCGCCGAGTTCCAGCTCATGTAATAGTGCTCTAGAGGAAGAAGAACTTGTACTTGAGGGCCTAGCAGCTAATACTTCGACAAAAGTAAGAAATCCATCATGCAGCAGTAGACAAAGTGCATTTAGTGAAGAAGAATTGTCTGATTATGTCCAAGGTATCCAGTTAGGCTGTTCAGTATACCTGGTACCTGCATACGAAAATGACAAATTGATTAGTGCCGTCTACAAAATAATGAATTTTACCAATTGAATTTTTTCCCTTTGTTTTATATTGTTGCTACTTACATTAGGTATCAAACTGAAGGAAATCATGTATTCTATCTATTCTTGTAATTAAAATTTTTTTACAACAATTAAGTTTTGAGATAAATATTCTAATACGCGAAATTTTTAATTTTTGCATATAATGAATTTTTAATTCATCAGTATTGACCATAATCTCTACTAAAATATTATTTTTGTAATCATTGGTCTTTTAGGACTTCCATGATATTTTAAAAATAAATTTTAAGCATTTCTACAATTTATAACAATTTAAAGTATAAACCTTTTTTTTTTTTTTTGAAGCCATGACGTGGTTAAGGGTTAACCCGAGGTAGGTGTGTTCACCCAACCCCTCACATGCAGGGAAATCCTCAGCTTTGGGGGGAAGGCCCCTTTTGCGCAGATTGCCGCGTGCATTTGGGGCCTGGTGGCCCAAGGCAGTTGGTTGGGAGACCAACCAACAGCCCCCCCCCCCCCCCCCCCCCCCCATTAGTTAGGGTGAACATACCTGCCTCACGGTCTACCACTCACTCACTTCTCCCCGCCAGATGTTGTGACTAGCCCCCGATTTAAGAGATACATAGGATAATCTGAAACACAACTTTGAACAAAACAGTGAATTACAGCGAGGTGAATGCCGATAGTTACATAAAAAACAGTTGTTCTGTTCCCACTGTCTCTAACCCCTCCACTTCCGCTAACCAGCCAACCTTGCTGATACACTGGCGAGTTGGGATTTGGGAGTACGAATGTATCTCAGGAAGGCGGCACTGTGCCACCTCCCAAGGGTTTGTATTAGAGAGTCTTCCACCCCTGACAATGCTGCCGATGTGGCTGCCCCAATCCGGAAACTGTGTCCAGCATAAAGGTGGGCAGGGAGGTTAAGGACCAGCAGAGCCTTCCCGACCTGTTGGACAAACCAGGCCTTTGTCGCCATCTGACCCGCATGATCCACAAAGAAAGGGCCGGCATCAGGTCCCCTAGTATGTAGATACTGAGTAACTGCCCCTACCGGGCAGACGTCCACCCCGGTCGTACCTAGGACCACGTTCGCACCTATGCCTGACTGGTCACACTTCGACTGCTTCAGGTGGACCTGGATTATCCGTGGAGACTGTAGGTCATCAACTGCCACGTCTCCCCACGCCAGATCTGTGGTAGCCTTCCATGCCGACCACGAAGTGGGTAGTAGCTCGCCAAGCCTGAAGAACCCGAAGAATGCTGTAGTTGCAACAGCACAGAGAAGGACCCTATCCGGGTTTCTCGAACTCGCCCAGGCCTTGCAGATCTGCTGCAGAATGCGGAACGTGGTAGGAAGTCTGGTCAGCTTGGTACTCTTCCCTGCTTGAAGCCTGATTCTGCTGATGCCCGCCTGGACGCGCTTCAGCAGCGGCATTGAGGACTGATCCCTCGGGTCAGGCAAACCCATCGCAATCTGAGCATTCCTAACAGCAGCTAAGTATGTTTTGATGGTCTGTGGGGCAAGGTTCTTTTTGGCTAAGTATGTGGCAAAGTAGCATAACAGATGTTCGTGCACAGGGAAAGGGGCTTGAATAGAGTAATTAAGGCAGAACTGCGTGAAGTGTCTCATGGCTGCATCATAGGTCCTGTGAGTTGACTGGGCTAGTCCAGCGTGAAAGTACTCCTGAATCAACGGCGTCAGGTCAGAGCTGTCCAATCTGCTTCCTGGTTGAGGAGGAGGTCTAGCAGCTGCGGAGACACTGGAGAGGGATGTGGTGACACTGAGGGTACCTTGGAAAGAAAATAACATGCATTGTTATGTGACAGGCTGTCCGCCAAGTGATTGGCCTTGGTATCAATATAAGATGGGAAGAGAGAATACCTGAAACTAGCCTCAGCAAACACCACTATGCGCAACAAGTGCATCATGCCCTTGTGCTTTGTTGACCGTGACTTCAGGTCGGCAACCGCCGACTGGTTGTCACAATGGCAGACGACCTGGCAGTCCCTCCAGGTTGCTCCCCAGGCATGACCTGCCAAGATAATTGGTAACAGCTCCTTCTCTGCTATTGAGAGAGACTCAGCTCGTGAATCCCACCGTACCTGTAGCCAGTTCTCCCCACACCAGGCAGCGCATCCCCAGGATCCCGACGCGTCGGTATAAAGGTGGATCTTCGCGAGGGATGATGGGGGATTGAGAAAGGAGTTCCCGTTCCATCCGCCGAGGAATTCCACCCACCATGCCAAGTCGGCTCTAAAGCTCTGGCTCAGCCTGATTGGAATTCTACTAGCTGGGGGATGATGGACGGAATGCAAGAGGTCAATCATCCGTCTCAGAAATGACCGTCCCGCTCTTATAACCTTGCAGGCATGGTTTAAGAGGCCTATCAATGACTCTAGCTCCTTCCGGGTTCAGCATTTCCGCGACTTCCACTCCTCCAGAAGATCCTGCAGCCGAGATAGCTTGTCCTCAGGAAGACGCAGCTCTCCCTTTGCAGTGTCTATTGTGATGCCCAGAAACACCACCACAGTGGAGGGTCCTTCTGTTTTGTGGGCAGCGATCGGGACCCCTAGCTGAGCACATTCTTGCATCAGAATCTGCAGCCATGCGTGACATAGGTGAGACTCAGGAGGGGCTACCATTATGAAGTCATCCAGATAGTGGAACAAGACCTCAACACCTGCCTGTGCCAGGTGCCACTGAAGAGCATTTGCCACTGCGTTGAAGATCTTAGGTGCAGATCTCAGTCCGAAGGGCAGCATCGATCCACGAAGGTGTTACCTCCCCACTGTACTACTGCCTGGAGGATGCGTTCCTGAGGGTGGACTGGGATCAGCCGATATGCTGGTTCAATATCGACCTTTGCCAGTAATGCGCCTCTTCCACTGATTGTCACTTGCGACCTCATCGACTCTGGTATATACCAGTGAGCACAGTTCAAGGTCTATACCATCATTGACGCTTTGTTGGGGAGGGAAGGAGAGGTCGGTGATCAGACGGAACTTGCCTGTGTTGTGGCCTTTGGGGATCACGCCAAAGCTGCTGACGTGTAGCTGAGGAAGATGGGCCAAGCTGGGAAAGGGACTGTGGAATATGTGGCTCAATGCACATTCCTTCCGCAGGTACTCCGCAACCACTTCTGGGTGTTGAGTGGCTGACTCCATGTTCTGAGTGGCCGACTTCAAGGGGTAGTTGCGACCGTACCCCACTCTGAACCCCTCCTTCAAACCTGAGCAAATGTACATTGCAAATGCCGCATCTGGGTATCTGGCCAAACTTCTTTCCCACTCACACTGACGCAATGGTGTGGCTATAACTGACAGATCCTTGCATTGGTGCTCCTGCGCTGGTCTGCAGGCGTCCAGGCAGAGCAAGTCTGCCATGTACACATATCGAGAGGACCATCCTGCAAGCATGCAGATGGTGTGAGATAAAAGAGTTAAGGAGGCCACAGGCCGTCACACCCCCGCAGGGGTGGAACCCTAATACACCTGGTCTAGCTGAGCAAGGCTCCTGAGTTAGGTATCATAGCTTCTTGCCAGCATTCCTGTCATAGCATAACCTTGACCATGTTTACGTTTACTTGTGGTGCAGTTTGTCATACTGGCAACCACTTAAGCCCACTGCCCAGCTAAACCAGGTGACTAATCTTACACTAGTGACCCCCCCCCCTTACCTAGCACTACCCCAGTCCTACTCGCCCTACCCTTGATTTACAACAACCAGTAATTGAATAGTGTCGCATAATGCCACATGACTAGGACCGTAGACCAGTCTCAATACACTAAATGTAAGTTCAGTTCAGTTCACTCTGACTTCAGAAGCGGTGTCCCCCACCACCTGAGCGACGAATCGGAGACCGGGCTCTCACTGCCTTCCCTGTCTGGCGCCTTCGAGGGCAGTCTACCCACGGGTGGGCTTCGTGGCAGCTAAGGCACACGTGGGTGTACTTGCAGCTACCTCTCCTGCACTTGCCCTCATTAAAGTTTCTGTAGGGCTCCGACGTGTAGGGCCGCTGAGCTGAGGGGTGAGTACCGTCCCACTTTGACACCGACGCCGGGTTCACTGGGCAGCTCCCTGCCAGGTGGTCATCACCCAGGCAGTACGAGCACCTGGGTATGACCCTGGCCCGACCGGTAAAGGCTTCATTATAAAGCCTGGTATTGGGCACTGACCAGTTGAGATCTCTTCGAGCGAGCGCCTCTCTCCGGTACTGCCGGTCGTAGAGCACCCACTGGCAGTCTTCGTAGTTGCGTTCCGCTCGGACGATCGAGGCCTGGTAGGCTAGGAACTCGGGAGCCTTCTCCGGAAACCTGGTGGCCAGGATCACCGCCATGATTGAAAACCTCTCCAGCCACAGGGAGATGCTGGTGACTGGAGGGCGGGCCGACCCTGACGTGCGAGTGGTGGGGATAATGCTGTCCTCTGCCGCCACCTCTGCCATCTCCACAAACTCCAGGGCCATGATCTTGGCGACCCTGGTGGAGACTAGTGCAATGGGGTTGAAGGGGCCCCGGGATCCCAGGGATGGCAGGGGCGTGGCAGTGCTCCAAAGAGGAGAGGAGGTGCTTGGCAATTGTGCCGCTGCGGCAAGGAAACTGAGTCCTGAGCCTTCCGAGGTGGCTGAAAATGTAGGGACCGACAGAGGTAGAGGACCTGGACCACCAACATATACAACATATGGTGACAACTACGAGGGGGTCCTAATTTATAAAAATAGGCCTGGCCTGGTGCTCCAGGTGAAGGGGTTGTGTCCTCACTCAGGGCACTGAGGGGGCTGCGTAAATAAGTAGGCGTGGCCTGGTGCTCCAGGTTAAGGGGTTGTGCCCTCGCTCAGGGCACTGAGGGGGCCGCATAAATAAGTAGGCGAGGCCTGGTGCTCCAGGTTAAGGGGTTGTGCCCTCGCTCAGGGCACTGAGGGGGCTGCATAAATACGTGGGCGTGGCCTGGTGCTCCAGGTTATGGGGGTTGTGTCACCACTCAGGGCACTGAGGGGACGTTATAAATAAGTAGGCGTGGCCTGGTGCTCCAGGCTGTGAGGTCGTGTCGCCACTCAGGGCACTGAGGGGACTGCAGAAATAAGTAGGCGTGGCCTGGCGCTCCAGGCCGCGAGGTCGTGTCACCACTCGGGGCACTGCAGAAATAAGTAGGCGTGGCCTGGTGCTCCAGGCTGCGAGGTCGTGTCACTGCTCAGGGCACTGAGGGGAGTGCAGAAATGAGTAGGCATGGCCTGGTGCTCCAGGCTATGAGGTTGTGTCACCGTTCAAGGGACTGGGGGGGACATTATAATACGTAATAGGGGTCTGGGCTATGGGGTCATATCCGCTCAGGGGCATCTGGGTTAGGGGTGGACGGTATTTCGGTATTTATTAGCTTTATTCGGTAACTGCCGATTTAGTCGGTACGGTATCGGCAATTTTAGATAGCTCGATATACCGCAAACCGCCGCTGTGCGCGCACAAAATGCAGCTGGCAAATAACGGGAGGCTCATTTTTTCCCCTAACGGTATTGTTGCAAGATGGAGCTAGTGGAAAAAAAGAAAGTTCTTCTCCAGTGTGGGCTTACTATGGATTAAAACCTAGCGAAGATGGATCTGTAGATGAGGCTTCTCCAGTTTGTCGTATTTGCGAAGCGCTAAGGTGTCAGCAAAGTTTGGGAACACCTCCAACTTGTTTTCTCACTTGAAATACAAGCACCCAAGACAGTACGCTGACATTCAAAGTAGTACGAGAACTGTTGCTAAAGCTGGGCCAAGCAGTCAGAGACCTCCTAGTCAGCTCTCACTTCAGCAAAGTTTGGACAGTGGTAAACCTTACCCAAGGAGTAGCAAGTGGTGGCAAGAGCTGACTGATTCTGTTGCATATACTATTGCTAAGGAGTGTCTCCCATTCTCAACTGTGGATAAGCCTGGGTTCAAGAGGATGTTAGCTACATTTGATAGCAGGTATGAGCCACCTAGCAGGAAATATTTTTCAAAAACAGCTATATAGCTCTGTTAAGGAAAGAGTTGAGGGAGAAATAGTTAGCTTGAAGTTTTTTTCATCAACAACGGACCTGTGGTCTAGTGGAACAATGCATCCCTACATGAGTTTCACCATCCATTATATCACTGTAGACTGGAAATTGCGGACGTCTTGCCTTCAGACGCAGTTTTTGCCTTCTGATCATACAGGTGACAACCTAGCAGAAGCTTTGGAGGCAGTCCTTGATGCTTGGAATCTGAAAAAAGAACAGCAAGTCTGCATCACCACGGACAATGGCTCCAATATTGTTCTTGCTACAAATAAACTTCAATGGCAGAGATTACCCTGCTTTGGTCACAACCTAAATCTTGCCGTACAAAAAATGACCATCGTATTTCAAGAGCTTTGGGTCTGGCCAGGAGCATAGTCAGTGATTTTTCTTACAGCTGGAAAAGGAGGAGAGAGTTATCGGCGGTTCAGATGTCTAAAAATCATCCTCAGCACAGTTTGATCAGTGTAAGTAAATTCTAAACTTAGATAAAATTAAATGCAATAAATTTATGCGTGTACATAAATTCACAATTAGTTAAGCAGTTACAGTTAATTTTAAAGTCATAATGTAATATACAAATATGTGTGTATGTGTGGTAGGATTGTCCTACTCGATGGGGATCAATGGAGGCAATGATTAGCAGATTGCTTGAGCAGGAGGAGGCGGTTAGAGTCATTTTGAGCACTGATCGCAAGACCGGCCATCTTGTCCCTACCTGGCAGGGCATGCATGTTTTTGAATGTCTCTCTAAAGCATTGTCCCCAATATCAGAGTTGACAGACTTTTTGAGTGGAGAATATCATGCCACAATTTCTTCTGTCATTCCGGTTCTGCATAATTTAAAGACAAAAATACTGATAGCCAAAGAAGAAGAGGCCAAACTTACCAAAGATATCAAAAAAACTATCGTCGACGATTTGCATTCTCGGTACAGTAATCCCAGCATCCAGAAGTTACTTCACACCGCCACATTTTTGGATCCTCGGTTCATGGCTGACTATAGTAACAACAAGGAAGAACTAATGTCACAAGTTGCCGAACAGGCACTTGAAATGTTTAAAGAATCAAGCTCACCTGAACCAGATGACAGGCTCACTATACCAAAATCACCGTGCAAAAAAAAGTAGAAACTGTGTACTTTCCTGAAGAAAGTAGAAGAAACATCTAGTGCAGTTGCTCTTTCACCTGAACTGTCAGTAATGAAAGAGATTGAATCTTATTTGAGTGCTCCAAATTTAGACATTGAGAGTGACCAGAAACCATTGAATTGGTGGAAGGTAAACAGAATGTTGTACGCAACATTTGCTAAATTGTGTGTCAAGATTCTCTGCATTTGTGCAACTAGTTGTGCGTCTGAACGTCTTTTCAGTACATCCGGACATATTGTAAACTCATGATCGTCACTGAATCCTAATAAAGTAAATATGCTTGTCTATTTTCATCAACCCTTTATAAACTCACAAACTAACCCAGTATTCATCACTATTAATTTATGTATCCAGCTTTACTCATTATCACTTGACACCAATTATACCAATTATGACAGCCATTGACAATTGCAATTTTTAAAAATTAGTCAATAATTAGTCGTTATTGTGATAACTATTTAGTTAGTCAATAGGTACAAAGCCAAATACCGTCCAGCCCTAATCTGGGTAAGGGGCATCTGACAAAGGGGCATCTGACAAAGGGGCATCTGACAAAGGGGCATCTGGCAAAGGGGCATCTGGCTATCATCTGACCTAGGTGCCTTTGAGAAAAGGCATGGCCTGGGATCAATTGAGCTACCAGGCCTACACTAGGCTCCTCTGGAGTGCCAAGATTACTCCCACCTTACTCTTAGGCAACTTGAACCCATCACTACTGCTCACCTGCCAGGCTTGAGTTGGAAAGGCCATCTCTGAGTGGGGTCTCTGCAGCTGAGCTACTGCCTGCACTGTCCAGCCCTAGGCCGGAGGTCAAGGGGTCCGTAGCTGGACCTAGGACTGGGTCCACTGCAGCTCTCCAGACTGCAGGATGGGAGGGCGGTATGAGCCACTCCAGCTGCTCTGCCGTGAATGTAGGTGTAGGTGTAGGAGGTACGTCTCTCTGTCTGAACCCTCGGGTGGAGGGAAGTCCCTCCTCTCCGAACCAGTGATAGGCGGTGGTGAATCCATTGAGATTCACAACAGCTGTCACACCTAGAACCAGAATTTGGCAGCCTTCTCGCCAATCTCTGCTACCTGAACTCGTGGTCACGTGCAGCCCGTACACATGCGCGCTTCCTTACGCAGGTAGCTTGTTGCCACACCTCCTCGGTGTGGGCCGCCGTGACCCAGCTTCCGCCGTTAACCTTATTATTAACTACGTTAAATGGCATTAAGAAAGTAAATGGTCAATGGCCACATACTTACAGCATAAGCTACTCTTTAAGAATAAATACACTGAATGATACCTTAAACTAGATGAGTAGGAGCTAGAACAATAAATAAAATAAAAGATGTAGCCTTCTTCGCTATTATTGCTAACAGATCTTGCAATAAAATACCTTGTTACTTGTGCACAATGGCTTGTGCACAATGGCTTGCTCACCATTTGTGCTGAAGCATGTCACTAGTCGATATGGGCAGTTAAAGCAAATTTGTAGTTCAGTGCATATGCCAATATTTTACTGTGGTTTGGCTATACAAGTTAATTGATTGCATAATGGCAAACTTTACTTATTAATATTATTAGGATGTTCTGAAGGAGAGGTTAGGCTAGTGAGTTTGACAAACCCTCTCGAAGGCCGTTTAGAAGTTTGTCTGAATGGAACATGGGGCACTGTGTGTAATCGTGGATGGGGCTCGACAGATTCTCAAGTAGTCTGCAGACAGCTGGGATACTCTTCTCTTGGTGAGAGTGATCATACATATGAAACAAGGTTCTTATATCACACAGAATGCTAGCAAAAGAAGTGCTGAATAATTGTATAGTATAGTATAGTGTATGAAATATTCCATTGTTTAAGAGAAACTGCTATGGTGTAACCCATTATTGAACTAAACCTGATCACTTTACCCTATTTCTAACCACATTTAATTGAAATGCTTAATAATAGAATGATAAAGATTGAGCTACCCAAGTCAGCAAAATTCAACCTCACAGTACTGTTTCTTAGTAGAATGCATAGTTTGCAAAATTTGATTTTTTATTATACTTTTTGTAGGGGCTACAACTATTTCTAGTAGCAACATCAATTTTGGGCCACAGACTGGTCCAGTGTTGCTGTCTGATGTGTCATGTCGAGGAACAGAATCCATGTTACTTCACTGTGTTGCCACACATATAGACAGCATTACCTCATGTTCCCATAGCAATGATGTGAATGTCATCTGTAGCCCAGGTACATATTTTGAATGAATTAAATCAATAATAGCTAGCACAATGCTTAGAGTATTATAACATAGAGTGTACTATAATATGGAATTATTACCTAACAGTAGAGGTTCTATAATGTCTGTCATAATTAAATATAACTTACCTTTTCTTTCATAGGATGTACTGAAGGTGATTTGAGGCTTGCAGGTGGTAGCAGTCGAGAAGGTCGTCTGGAGATCTGTCACAGTAGAGAGTGGGGGACTGTGTGTGATGACACTTGGGATACTAGAGATGCCAGTGTAGCCTGCAGACAGCTGAATCTACCAGCACAGGGTATCACAACATTACAATATTGGTTGTATTGGTACATGCATTTTTTTTAACTTAATCAACTCTGATATCAGCAACAAAATATATGAGAAACTTTACAACATTTAAAAATTCTTTATGATAGAGACAAATTTAAAGTACAGACCATTAATTTTTCACACTATACAGCTAATAAATATTTTAAGTAACAGGGAAACTCTTTTTGGTTTCTTTAAGGAACATTATATTCTCTGATCATTAGTTCTATCAACACCTTTTTAACCAATAGGAGCAGAGGCACTTACTGGAGCAAGTTTTGGTGAAGGGAGCGGACGTATATGGCTGAGTGAAATCCAATGTACTGGTAGTGAACTACAACTGGTTGACTGCATGTCCAATTCAACTGGCATCAATGAGTGCAGCCATGCTCAGGATGCTGGAGTTAGTTGTGCTCAAGGTATGTAGCTGTGAACAGTAGTGTGCTATAACTTTTATTATAATTTTGAGGAATGTATCAGACTATCTAGCTGTGTGGTATCAGCCACAGCTCTAGTTGTATTAAATTCTATTGTTATTCTGTCTGTGGAAGGCATAGAATAAAGACTTTAACACCACATATTTATTGGTCCTGAACTGATTATCTATTGCATTGCTTGTGTGTAGATAATTAGTTAGGTATTCAATGTAAACAAACTTGGTGTCTTGGTTTATATTTTCAATCTTTTTTAAAGCTAAAACATAGAGAAAAAAGATAATTCAAAGCTTCTTAAATTTTTTGATGTTCTTTTCTTTTTAGTATGTTCACTGTTTGTAAAGATTAATTATTTTATTCCTTTTCCAGACTGCACAGATGGACAGGTTCGTTTGGAAGGTGGTTCTTCCCTATTAGAAGGACGTGTGGAGATCTGTCTGAATAATGCGTGGGGTACTGTGTGTGACGATGGCTGGGATTCTAATGGAGCTCGAGTCATTTGCAGACAACTAGGATTCTCTCCCACTGCTGCAGTTAGCCTTTCATCATTTGCTGTGAGATTTGGAACTGCGACAGGCCCTATTGCATTCAACTACCTTAGATGTGCTGGAACTGAACAGAGACTTATAGATTGTCCTTTAATCAACCATAGGGCGTGTTCTCACTCTGAAGATGTTGGAGCTCGTTGCTTAGCCAAGACAGGTAATCAATCCTACCTGTATGCAGAAGTTGGGGAGGGGGGAGGGGAGTGGAGGGAGGAGGAGGAGGGGTGTGGGGAGATGTATTCAGGTTTATGACAACAGCATTCATAGTATGGATCGTATACATATCTATATCTACATACAATCATGTATGCATACACAAATACACGCATGCTAGCATGCATACCTACCCACCTCCATACTTAGGATGTTTACCTAACTCTGATTTAATAAATAGCAATCTCAATCCTACTGCATTCATTGTATCAAATATATCCTGTTTTCATAAGAATGTTTATTTCATAGACTGCCGCAATAGTGATGTGAGACTAAACGGGTTTGCTCCCTCCCAAGGTCTGGTGGAGGTATGTGTGGATGGAGTGTGGAGCTCTATTTGCGGTACACTATGGGGAGTTGTCGATGCTATGGTTACCTGCAGGCAACTAGGTTATACAAGTACAGGTATGTCAATATGTAACAATTTGCTTGTTTTGTTAATATCACAGTTAGTTCTAAGTAGTTGTATTATTTGTAAGCAATGGTTGGCCTTGAGTTTATGTTAGGTATGGGTATGTATTGGGCAACTTTGATACTTTTATCTTTTTTGCTCATGAGGCAAAAATGGTGGAAATGTTGTTGCATTCTTTTAGATAGAAAGTGTTCAAATTATAAGTGTGGAATGACTTCTTTGTGGTTTTATGTAAATAATTCAGGGGCTGTACCCAACACTAACAACAAATATGGCTCGGGCACTGTTCCAACTGTGCTCACAAGCTTCCGCTGTTCTGGCTCAGAACAGAGACTCTTGGACTGCCCATATTTGTACAATCAGGGGAGGAGTTGCAACAAAGCGGCTGTAGAATGCAGAGAAGGTGAACTTATTTTTCCTTGTAACTCATACACATACTATTATTCATAAATTTAGTCATGTACCTTCCTATATTTCTGGAACATCATTAAAAAAAAATCAGGTTGCAGTGAAGGTGAATTAAGAATGGTTGATGGAAATGCAACAGAAGGTCGCATAGAGATCTGCCTCAACAATGAGTGGGGCACTATCTGTGACCAGATGTGGAACAATGTGGATGCTGGAGTAGTCTGTAGACAGTTGCATCTCAATTCTCAAGGTATTAATTTATATAATGATTGCATTAAAAATACTGTTGTAGAGATAAAGATCAATGCAGTATTATTAACCCTCAGCGTGCATGCTGCACGAGAGGGTTATAGTAGCCGTCCTGTCTGTTTGTCTGTTTGTTTGTCTGTTTGTCTGTTTGTCTGTCTGTCTGTCTGTCTGTCACGCTCTGATTTTGGAGATTACTGACAATTAACAGTTGATTTAGGTATGAACTTACTCAGGAAAAAAATTTAAGACTTTTTATTGTGCTACTTTTTTTAATTTCGGGCTATTCGTTGAGAAAAAGCGAAGCTTTCAACTCCGCATAGGTACCAGCTTTTATGGGCAACACCCCCTAGCATCACGTCATAATCACGTGAGCAAATAATTTCTGCAGCCAGCGGTGTACTTAGCTTTATGCTCAGGCTCCTAAGCGTTACTCTGGGGAAGTTAACGGAGTTGAAAGAAGTGAAGTTTTGCGTTGAAAATGTATACAGGTGAGTGTTTCTGGCTAGTTTAGCTTCTTCTCTTATGAAGACAGCGTTTCCATGTACCATTTTCATTGGTCGAGCTATTTTGATACCTCATTAAAAATAGCTAACAGATTGCTTGTTCTTTTGGAAGGAGATTATATTGTAATAGCTAGGTAGTGTTTAATAGCGCTGAGAGTTCGCACCTTTGGTGCTTCATTTAAAAAGTAAATTCGTTTGTAATATTGTCTTGATACAATTCGGTACAACCGAATGAGTCCTTGTAACATTATCAATATACTCAGGTTCTCGAGCAATAAGTGGAGCTGCCTTTGGGGAAGGTGAGGGCAATATCTGGCTCCATGATGTTGAATGCACTGGAAATGAAAGGACACTAATAAACTGCTCTGCGGTTTCTGGCCGGGGATCTTGTAGCCATTCTCAAGATGCAGGAATAAGGTGTCAACCAGGTAGGAGTATAAGAAGGTGTAATTTTTTCACATCTGTCCAAATAATCACATTTCACTGCAGCAGTTATTTAAACCTTCCAGACAAATTATAGAATTGGAACTGAGTTAAATGTCATTATATTGTTGATTAATATCATTTACTCGTGTACTTGCATATACTTAGGATGCACTGAACGAGATATCAGACTGGCCTCAGGAGATTTACCACAGGAAGGTCGGGTGGAAGTTTGTGTCAACAACACTTGGGGCAAGGTTTGTGATGATGGATTTGGAGTTGAAGAAGCTAGAGTTGTGTGCAAACAAGCAGGATTCTCTCAGGCAGGTATGTATACAGATTTTTGAAGTTTTTCTTAAATTGTAATAGAATAATTGAATTAATGGTTGAAACAGAATGGAAAGTAAGATGAGTATATTTAGTAATTACATCCAGTATTCCACTTCAGTATGTATAGTACAAATGCTTGTCCATTATGTAGTCAATGGATCTTATATAGCAGCAAGTCAAATATGTTTATACTCTTTTGGAGTCTTTGTTGGATATGACACCTATAGCAATAAAACAAAAGGTGGCAATTTAAGTAAATGAAGGAGACAGTGCCTGGAAAAAGTGCACAGAGTTCAGGATATCGGAATATTGAATGTAAACTGGAAAATATCAAATTACAGGACAATCCTTCAGCTTTCAAGTTTTCAAACTAATGATGTTCTTTGCTGTAGTCTAATGAAAAATAATGCTAATGTTTTATTTAATATTTGTAGGTGCAATGCCATTCGGTACTGCTTACTATAGTAATGGGAATGCACCATTTGTTCTAAGTAACCTTCAATGCAATGGTAGCGAGGACCACCTTCTTGACTGCCCACAGCTAAATTCAGTCAGAACTTGTGGTGACCAGGAAGATGCTGCAGTGAATTGCCAGGTTCAGGAAGGTAAAAATGTATAGTGTATAAGTGGATATATTTAAGTATAGTGATGTTTACTATAGAGAAGTGTTTTACCTCTCACCTCTTCTCCCCCTTCTCTCTTTTCTCCTCTCACATTTTCATTCTAAACAGGATGTAAATCAGGTGATCTTAGACTAGTCAATCGGGGACGCCTGGAAGTTTGCTATGATGGAATATGGGGCACTATCTGTGATAGTGGCTGGAATGATGCTGATGCAGCATTAGCCTGTAGGCAACTTGGATACAGTGGGGAAGGTATGATATATTAGCAGCAAGTTATGGCAACGATGCCCTTGTCATATCTTATATCATGAATGTAATATCAAAAGTTCATTGACAATGTGTAGGTGCAAGAGCAGTTAGTGATTCTGAATATGGCCCTGGAAGTGGACCTATTGTTCTTCGTAATGTGGCATGCACTGGTTATGAAAGCCGGCTACTGCAATGTGAGTTTGAAGACATGGATCTTGGAAGCTGCAGTCACAATGATGATGCAGGTGTGGAGTGTATGGCAGGTAAGAAGATATTGATTATGCTATAGCCAGACCTTCATGTTTCTATGCATTTATATTGAACCAAAAACATTTATGGTCTGACACAACTTTAATTTCATTGATTTTTTTTAATGGCTAGAGTAGAGAGTTGGTGTAGTAAGTGGCTGAGTCTGGTATTTTTAAGTCAAGACCGGCAGTGGAATTGCAATTATGTCAAAGGCTTGGACTGAAACCTCTTCAGATAATTGGATAATTTAAAACATTCATGAGGATCTAATTACATAATTATGAAGAAAGAGACAGCATTATGACATTCAATTTATAAAAATTAAAAAAAGTAGAAATTAAGTGAGAAAGTAGTTGTTTTTTTCAAAATGAACTGGACCTGTAATAAGCATTCCTTCACTTTTGTTTAGGACTAACCATACTTACCCTATATTAAAGAAAAAACCCTTCGTCTATTTAATATAAGTATCTACATTAGGTAAATCATTGAGTAACTTTACTCACCAGCCTTATTTAATTTGCAGTTTTCATTTCTTCGTCACAGTCTTCTTATTTACTGTATCTTCTCTTGATTCTTCTTTATGTCATAGCTATATGGTCAAAATTCCAGTAATGTACTCTTTAAACTTACATTATTTCTCTTTAACTTATCTTCTTTTTCAATAGTAGGAATTATTTTTTAGCTCTACTATGTGGCTGAAAGCTACCTCATCAAACTCATAATGCAGTTACTTTTCATTAAAACCATTTTGTGATGCATAACAAATTTTCTTAATCTGAGCATGAGATCTGGATAATCAAGACTCCATTGAACTTTTTATTGTGGTCATCTAGAAGCTGAAATAATAATTAACGTACAATTATACCGCACCTATGGAAAAGGGTGGCTAACCTAGTGTATGCTATTGCTTTCTTTAAATAGGTAAACATTTTTTATTTGATTTCTAGCGTAGAAATTTTGTATACTGAGTTTTTTAGGAGTTTGAAGAAGATATCTATAAACTTTTTGGTAATAGATTATAGTCTGAAAGCTGAAATATTAGGAGTGCATGTCATGTTCAATTAATTATACTTGTAGTTATAAGTCTAAACATTAAATCTTTTAGGTTGCAGTGAAGGTGATGTGAGATTAGTGAATGGTGAAAATGAGAGAGAAGGTCGTGTTGAACTCTGTCTCAATGAAGAGTGGGGCACCATCTGTAATGAAATGTGGGACAACAATGATGCCGGAGTAGTGTGTCAGCAGCTGGGATACCACATATCTGGTAAGTTATTTTACTTGTTCAAGGTTGCAAGAATAGTTAAACAATTTTGCTTGTATGACATTATTCTGTTGAAGAATATTGGACCATATTGTATAATAATAAAAGTTTGAATTTAATTTGGTTAATCTGGAATTTTCTTATTTTAGCCGAATTGTGTCACATAATTGGCAATTATATATAATTTAAGTCCAAGGGTCAGAAAACAGAATGCTGGAAGTTTTTATCTATACATTTACTTTGCAAAAACACATATTAGGCTCTGTTGCTCTACGTGAGCATAATTTTGGCATGGGCTCTGGGACCATCTGGCTGACTGAAGTTCAATGCATTGGAACTGAAATCCGTCTGATTGACTGTCAGTCCAGCTCAGCCACTAACAGCTCCTGCCAGCACAGGCAGGACATTGCAGTGCGATGTCCAATGGGTAAGCTATTGAAATGCTATCATTTGTAGATCAAGTTTCTGGTTTTTGTATCTATATGTTTTAAATTTGGCTCAGACACATAATATATTAAATTTATATGACCAAATAATAGAATACAAATATTAAGTGCAGTTGATCAAATTAGAAATATTAGGTTTGTACTATTGCTCAGCTATACTTAATGAATGTCATTACATGTACTTCAGGTTGCGCAGAGGGAATAGTGAGGCTAGTGGGTGGCACTGCACGTGCAGGCCGAGTGGAAGTCTGCAGGAACAATGTCTGGGGCACAGTGTGCAATACTGGGTGGGATAGACTGGAAGCTATAGTGGTGTGCAGGCAACTGGGCCAGTCAGCTTCAGGTACAGTATAAATTTGCTGGGTAATATTATATTAGATGAAAGTGATGCTTGTTTAGATTGTACAATACAATAAGTATACAGGGTAGGGAGGGGGGGGGGGGGGGGGGGAGTATAAAACATAGATTTTTGATTGTCTAAAATTATAATACACCTAAATTAGGTGTATAAGTTTAGTCAGGTAAGTCATTGATATACTTATGAGAGATGCGTATTGACTATGTTCTTGACATAATTATATATTCTTTAACTTTTTTGTAGTACAAACTAAATCTGATGAAGACCTTTGAAGTCAAAACTTATGAACTATATTTGTACCACGAAAAAATTAAAAATGAATATAGCATTTAAATTTTTTGGTACTGGATGACTGGAAATGCTCTAAAATTTCTTTACTTTAAAAACATATAGCTAGTTTGACTTTAATTATTTTGGCTGTTTGTTTCAAGGAGCTTCTTTTGTCAGTACCTCTACATTTGGGGCAGGAGTGGGTGCTATCTGGCTCAGTGGTTTGCGCTGCAATGGAACAGAAGAGAAATTAGTTGATTGCAGAAGTGACGTCATTACCAATTGCCAAAGCAGCCATGAGCAAGATGCTGCAGTCAGATGTCTTCCCAAAACTGGTAGGTACATTTATAATCAATACATTTGCTACAGTTATAGCTTGAATCATTTACTATTGAATGTCAGGCAAACTATGAAATTCAAAAAGTGTATTATGTATAATATTAATGCAGTATAATTCTATATATAATTTTTTTTTCATGAATAACAATTACAATTACTGACTATGGGGATTTTGAGATATAGTTTGCTAATCATTAGAATTATTCATCTATTAGACTGTTCCAATGCGGATGTTCGGTTGGTAGCTGTGGGAAATCCAGTTGAGGGTCGTTTGGAAGTGTGCTACGATAGAGTATGGGGCACCATATGCAATAGAAACTTCAATCTTTTGGATGCAAGAGTTGCCTGTAGGTCTCTCGGATACACCAGATCAGGTCAGTGAGCAAGAGTGCATGGGTTTATTTTGTCTTGGATCTTCAAAGATTTTAAATATACTCTATTTATACATAAATTGAAGTTTAAACAGATTTTTATTTGTTCATATAGTATAATAGTCTAGTTTTATCTGCCAATATTTTATTATACTTATTTTCCTATTCTAGGTACTTCCCTAAGATCTACCACTATAGTGGGACAAGGTTCTGGACCAATATTCTACGATGATGTCCAGTGCACAGGATCAGAACTGAGTCTTCATGACTGTCCCACAAGTCCCTTGGAACTTAATTCCTGCAGCCACTCCATGGATGTTGGATTGACATGTGTACCAGGTAAGGTGTCATCTCAGTTTAATGTGATGACACCATTATAAATTTAAGGTTGTGTCTATGTGACATGCATGCAGCCTTTAATTTAAACAGCATATCAATTTAGTAATGAAATAGTCTAGCTTTATCTACCAATATTTATGAAATAGTCTAGCTTTATTTACCAGATTTTTGTCCCATACTCAAGTAATCAGTGACTAGTTTTGTAGGCATTAATAAGGCCAAATTTTATCTGTTCAACAGCAAATTACTAGATTCTTTGATTATTTTAATAGGATGTGAGGAATGGAGTGTGAGATTAGTGTCAGGTGAAACTGGCCTAGAGGGTCGTGTTGAGGTCTGCATTAATGATGAGTGGGGTACAGTGTGTGACCAGATGTGGGACCGTGCTGATGCGAGTGTGGTTTGCCGACAACTAGGAATGTCACCAACAGGTAAGTGCATATGAAACTGATGCTTTGAATCAATAAATTAAGATGACAGCTTTAGAAAAAAGACTATGCATGATGACAAAATTCTACTAATTTATCTTTTCTTGTTTTCTCTACCCACTTGGAAGTGAAAAATTCATTGCAGTGTTCAAAGTGTGATATAGACTAAGTGATCTTTTCATTTAATAGATGCTCAAGCAGTGATTCAAGCAGGGTATGGAGAGGGGTCTGATAGAATATGGCTCTATGGAGTTCAGTGTACAGGAACAGAAACAGGCTTACACAACTGCCTAGCTAACAGAGTTTCTAATCCTTGTACACATGCACAAGATGCTGGAGTTCGATGCCAACCAGGTATGCACATGATTGTGAATGATTATGTTTAGCTTACTTGCTGGAGTATAAGAAATCCCTTATGCCATCATTGGTAGCTATTTATTAAAGTTATTATCTTTAAAATTATGTTACACCATTATTATGTTGAGTTTCAAAATCGACCCTATTAAGAATTACTTATGAGACCCCCAAAACCTGTATTCACCCCGTTACATTTACCTGCTTTCTCTTTGTGATTAGGTTGTAAGGAAGGAAGCATCAGGCTAGCTGATGGAGCTAATATTACAGAGGGGCGTGTGGAAGTCTGTGTGAGGAATGACTGGGGGACTATATGTGACCAGATGTGGGGACTAACTGAAGCTAGAGTTGTCTGCAGACAACTGGGAATACCAAACATTGGTAAGTTGAGGACTCTGTAGCTAATTTTAGGTATTTCAATACAATTTTGATTGAATTCACTTTCATTTAATTTTAGTGAGCAAGTAAAACAGATTTTGTTATGGGATTAAGAGAGAGGTAATATGCAGATGGCCTGAACGTGTTTATATGGCAATATGGCCCGGTGTTCTTGTGTAAAGCTAAACTTTGTGTATAATATCAGTTTGCGTTGCTGTCCCATTTCCATGTATGAATGAAGGAAGATGATTAGTAAAATTGTGGTCTATTGCTAGCCTTACACTATTCTATCAATAATTTATCAGTTGTGGCAGAATTATTAAAATTTTATATTGTTACATAGTTTGAGTTAGAAACTCTGAATTTGTGTGGTTTTCATTTTAGTGGTACAAGCTGTAAGTGGAGCAGCATTTGGACAAGGAAGTGGGAGGATATGGCTGACTAATGTACAGTGCACTGGTGGAGAGTCTACCATCACTAACTGCTCAGCTACTTCCAGTGGGGTCTTAGACACTTGCACCCATGCCCAGGATGCTGGAGTTAGATGCCCTCAAGGTAACCCATAAGAGTGAATAAAGTATTAAAAGTTGAGTTAAAATAGACCTGAATGATTAGTAAAATTGTGGTCTTATTGTATGTGCACGTCATTGTGGGATTGAAGATCGTTATGTACCTTTTAAAAGGATAATTTGAGTTAATTATTACTCATGATTTTCGGAAATTCCACATAAGATTGTCACAGTACAATGGCAACTAATGTACTAAACTAAATCTGTCATTGCACCAAATATCTGATATTATGTTTTCAGAGCATGTGCTAGTGAACTAACCAATAATACAGTAGGAGTCAAAAAAAGTTTCGAATTCCGTTCCGTAGTACGACCGTAAAACGGTAGTTTTTAAACCGTAGTTTTTATCGTCGCGTTCCGTACCGTTTTGACTAAACGGCCGACACCGTTTACTAAAACGATAAAATAATGGTGAAGCATTTCCGTCGATTCACAGATATTTTCTAGCTAGAAACTCTTCTATAGCTATATCAGCAAGCTAAGGCCTTGTATCGACCATTAAACGCTACGGGGAAAGTGCAAAAAAGCTCAAATAAAATTTTAACTTGCTCCAATAAAGCTGCAGACTGAAGTTCCGACGGGCACCGAGCTATAACGAGGTCCGCACTTCGTAGATCTTCTGTTAGCTACTGATGGACCTCTAGTAGTAAAAAATCTAAGCCCAAGAAGGCCCTAACATCGAGAAAACGTCGATACTGTGCGGTGGTCAAACTAACGATTCTCCGCGAGACAACTTCGAATAGGACGGCTTCAATTTTTTTTAAACCCGAAAATCTCCGCCTCGAGAGCCTGTAAAAAAAAATCTGAACGTTTTATTGGGTAAACGATTTTTTATATTTCTTTGAGCGAGACATGCGGTGAACGAGAAAGATTAAAACGGTAACGCGGTCGAACGGAACGGCCGTTTTTTCAACAATGGCGTACCGTTTTCCCCCCGTTTTTTAATTGTGCGACGGCCGTTCTACGGAATGGAATTCGAAACTTTTTTTTGACTCCTACTGTACTGTGAAGTTAGTTCTACTGTTCTAATTTTGTAGGATGTGTGGAGGGAGATTTGAGGCTTGCTGATGGCACCACATCGCTGGAAGGTCGTGTGGAATTATGCAGAAACTATATATGGGGTTCTTTATGTGACAGCTATTGGACCACCATTAATGCCAGAGTGGTCTGCAGACAACAGGGATACTCTACTGTTGGTATGTGCTGCATTGAACTATGTAGAGCCTTAAATAAACTCTTACTTGCTTATTTTGTATTTGTGGCTAATCAAGCTTAATTTATTTTTCAGCTCCTGTTGCATCTTCAAGTAGACACACATTATTCGGTCCTAGAATAACCCAGCTAGTCCTGAATACTATTCGGTGCAGTGGAGATGAGACCAGACTGGTAGACTGCCCAGCATCACAGTCATCATCTTGCTACCACTATGCTACAGTCAGGTGTCACTCTAGATCAGGTACTATTATTATCTAAATAGGGTGATTTGATTTTGAAAGTCATTATAGTGATTACTTTCATATAATAGTAATTTTTCTAACATCTGCAATGTCTCAACCCAAATACAGGTTTAGTTTCAAAATATTTTAACTAATTGATCCCTAGATATGGACTGTGATGATGGCCAGGTGAGATTGGCTGATGGTCAGAGTCCCATGGAGGGTCGTGTGGAGATGTGCTATGATGGAGTATGGGGAACTGTGTGTAATAGAGCTTGGAGCAAGGCAGATGCTTCAGTTGTTTGCAGGCAGTTAGAGTTCTCCAGCTCAGGTATGTGCAGGGATGTGAGTGTGTAGTGGTGTGGGTGATCGTTAGTAGTGCTTCATATTTATACTAGCAGTATGCAAGCGTAAATATAATACAATATATATATTAGAGAGGCAAAGAGAATATTAAATTCATACAAGGTATTTACACAGAATTTTCTCGAGCATATTCATCTATTGAGAGTAATTGAAAGAGAAGTGTGAGCATTGAATTAATTTCACTACATCTTTCATTTTGTTTCTTGTACCCAATGCTATTTTTGCTTCGTGTTTTGTAGGAGCAATTGTCAGAAACAATGGAGAGTTTGGTATCGGCAGTGGTCCCATACTTCTGGACTATGTACGTTGCACTGGACTAGAATATCGATTATTGGACTGTCTTCATCGAGGGATAGAGGTTGAAAGTTGCACACATTCATCAGATGCTGGAGTCAGCTGCATGGCTGGTAATGATTTGAACTATAGCATCAGGAGCCATTAAATGTGATATTAGAATACCTAAATGTATATATATATATATAATATATATATATATTTATTGCAGCTTTGATATTTTTACTTGAATATTTCCGCATTACGCGAGCGTTCTGTATTCTCCCATATTGTACGGTTTATATTGTACGCTCCTTGGAGCGCGCGCGTAGCGAGTAAAATCAATGAAAATTGTATTGTAACCGGTTGAGAAAAATTTCAAAGAAGCAATAAATCACTTATCACACTCGTCGTACAATATGGGAATGATATTTTACTCTCACGCCATATTTTCACTCGCCTTCGGCTCGTGAAAATATTTTGCGTGCTCATAAAATATTTTCCCATATTGTACTCAGACTCGTGCTATAAGTATTATATATAATATATATATATATATATAATATATATGTGACCGTCTACAGGAAAACCGGGCACAATGCGGCACCCTTTGAAACTTTTTTTTTGCACTTACAGAGTTGTTGGCGTCCAGATATTGAGCTCTCCAAGTTTTATCGTCGTAGCTTAAGTCGCTCCCACTATAATAGACCTAACCTTCCGTCGGCTTGAAACAATACATTTTTAAGAAATCGATCGATCTTTTCTCGATATTTACGCACGCCGCGTTGTGCCCGGTTTTCCTGTAGACGGTCACATATATATATATATATTGTACACACAATGTGTAAATGTGAGCCTGCTGATTAATCATTATTCATCTTTTGCGCAGAACATATTTAGGATGACACTATTTAGGAAAGTCTCATAATATTGTTCATAATATTGTTGTGCATATATAGGTTGTCGCTTTGGAGAAGTTCGCCTAGTGGGTGGAGTCAATTCTACTGAAGGACGTGTGGAAATTTGCCTGAATGATGAGTGGGGTACTGTTTGCAGTTTACTGTGGGATGACACTGATGCTGGAGTAGTCTGTAGACAACTAGGATACAACAATGAAGGTCAGGAAGGATAATTTTACTGTATTTAAACTCATTATCAGCAGACATTAATAAAACAGTAGCAGCTATTACATTGTTAATCAGTTAGTCTTTCTGACCTTTTGAATGCAACTGATATTATGAATGTGGTCAATTGTTAAATGGAACAGGCTCTACATTATCACAGAATTATAAGAACAGCACAGTGGCTGTGCAGACAAAGGAATTTTATCCAATGAATTAAAGTGCTGATGATTTGATTTTTTATCTCAGTTGAATGAGAAAATATTCTGTATTAGAACATAAATACTGTACAGATAATAATATTTTAGATCAGCTTATTTGGATCATAGCTCATGAGTGCTTGTTCTGTTTAAAAGCAAAAAGATGAACATGAAAAAGTGACCAAGCAAAGGATTAGAGTATTAGACGTGTTCTAATATTTATGGTATTACTAATAATTGATGATTTCAAATGAATGAATGAATACACAAGAAACTATCAGACAATAAATATGAATGTAATGATAAATTTGTGTTCTTTCCAGGTTCCATGTCTACATCTGGAGGTTATTTTGGTGAAGGACATGGTCGAATATGGCTGAGCAACACTCAGTGTACTGGGACAGAATCAGCACTAATTAATTGTACTGCTAGCTCTAGTGGAGTCAATATTTGCAATCATGCTCAGGATGCTGGAGTCAGATGCAGCATAGGTATAGTATTAGTACAAGCATTAGTAATAGAGTAGAAATTATTCTATCCTTAAGGATATTATGATTCTTGAATTATAGGACGTTCAAGATTTCAGGGTATTAACAGGTTATTGTAAAGTTCTGAAGTATGTTTTAGTATTATGATATGTTTGATGGTACAAAATTAAAATTGATATTACATTAGAAGCAATGGCTTGAGTATAATATGTATAAATAAGAATTGTGCATGTCACATAACAATTGTCTGTGGTGCTGTTCTGGCATTAGGTTGTGTTGAAGGAGATGTGAGGCTGTTGGAAGGTGAAAGTGATATGGAAGGCCGTGTGGAGGTTTGCAAAAGAAATATATGGGGCACTATCTGTCATAATGGATGGGGTGTGACAGATGCCAATGTCATTTGTAGGCAGCTTGGATTTTCTTCTGTAGGTAATTGCATCTTAATGACTTTATTCAAACCATAGGGATTACTTATTTGAATACAATTGGATATTTCAAATATGTTATCACAATGTACACATTAAATTCACTTTTAGAAAGATAATGTTTAATAAATTAGCACCATATATATTTGATTTAGTTGACATGCACTATTGTTTAATTTATCAGGGGCAGTGGCAGTTCTCAGTAACTATTTTGGAGATGCTGGCATCAGTTCACCTGTTCTTTTGCGGGATGTTGCATGTCTAGGAAGTGAATCTAACATCCTAGAGTGTTCTTACACAGAAAGGTCTTGCAACCACATTTATGATGCAGGAGTTCGATGCATGCTAAAATCAGGTCAGTATTTACTCTATTAAAACATTTACAATGTGAATCACTCTTCTATCAACCCTCTCCCTCCCCTCCCCTCCCCCCCTTCCTCCTTCCTCCTTTTACACTTTCATGTATCTATTGCTTGTTTCCAAGATTGTGATCAGGGAGAGATCAGACTAGCTGGAACAGCAAGTTCTTGGATGGGTCGAGTTGAGATGTGCTATGATGGGGTATGGGGTACCATGTGCAGCATTGGCTGGGATGTTCAAGAGGCTACAGTGGTCTGCAGGCAGCTTGGATTCAGTGCCACAGGTTAAGTATAGAATTTGAATAGAGACTACACCTGATAGATTATCTTTCTGTCACTCTGTCCAGATGCCACAGTGGCTCTAAATGCTGTGTTTGGTGGAGGAACAGGTCCAGTACTGTTGAGGGATGTGAAATGTACTGGTTTTGAGCATAGACTACTGGACTGTCTTAACCCTGGAATTGAGCAAGTTTCCAACTGCCAAAATAGTCAAGATGCTGGAGTAATCTGTTCCACAGGTAATATGACATCAGCTGACATGTTTTGCTTGAAACTTATTCACTCTGTTTCATCGAATTAATGTATGCGTCCTGAAATAATGTTAAATTCTGTTTCCTCATACTAAACTATTACAGTTCTGACTAAACCAAAACATTCTGCATTAAACCAACTGTATCATTATACTAACAATTGTTGACTTACGCATACTTATGCATAATTTTGGGTATAACCTAAATTATAGTGTAAGAAAAGTAGGTGTATATGTTAAGTATTGAGCTATATTACAACTATTCTAGGACATATATGAGCGATCTTCAGAAATTTTATTATTAGATCTAACATGTAATTTTTTACATATATGTTACTGGTCTTGTACATTTACCTTCTGCACTGCGGTGCCTAAGCTACACGAACCAGCGTACACATTCCCTCAGGCTGTGGTCCCTCAGGAATTGTGTGTGCCGTCGGTTTTAGTCGCGCGCGCGTGGCGGGCCACGCCCAACCACGCCCCTCTCCGATGTCCTGCTGGGGGTTGCGGGCCCAGGCTTTGCCTGAGGCTCGCCCTTGTGCTGCTGACTCTCATCTCTCTTCAGTCAGCTGCATGACCCCCCCCTCACGCGCGACTCAAACCAGTCACGGAGTACCCTACCTAAAGCAGGGTACCCGGAGATAGTCCCACCACCTGACTACCCATACACCCTCCTAAAACTGGGCGCGGTGGGTGGGCTCTTCTTTCTCGCGGCCCTCTGCCGCTGCTTTTCCTTTGCTCCTGGAGGCCCTCTCCATTCTTACTCTTTCTTACTAGCTTTCTTACTTTCCGTTTTTAATCACTTTCCAACTGACGCCCACTACACGAGGTCAGGCCACTTATACTTCCGTGGCCCTCCCACCTAGTTCCGCTTGGCCCTTCCCTTGACGGTAACCTCGGTCCGCTGCGCTCCCTACCATCATTTACCTTCTGCACTGCGGTGCCTAAGCTACACGAACCAGCGTACACATTCCCTCAGGCTGTGGTCCCTCAGGAATTGTGTGTGCCGTCGGTTTTAGTCGCGCGCGCGTGGCGGGCCACGCCCAACCACGCCCCTCTCCGATGTCCTGCTGGGGGTTGCGGGCCCAGGCTTTGCCTGAGGCTCGCCCTTGTGCTGCTGACTCTCATCTCTCTTCAGTCAGCTGCATGACCCCACCAACACCCCCCACCACGACCACTCGGAGAGCCCCGACTACTCTGACGCACACACACACAACTCCTACCTACACCCCTCTAGCCTCACCAGACTACACCCTTAGTCCCCACCACCCAGCTCTCTTGTAATATGGTGGCAAACAAAACAAGTAGACAAGGCATATACGATTGAACATAGAGCAAGATGACAATACGAAACAACAATCAGTCCTGGCTGCTACAGCCCTCTTTGATGGCTCTAGTCCACTTTTTCCCAGCTCAAGTCTGACCCCCTTCCTCCCGCCGAACGTAGCCGCTGTAGGCGCCGTTCTTCCACCTCCCCAGCGGCTTCACCTCCTCGGCCGTTGCCCCACTTTCGGCCGCTGCAGTGGCTGCCCCAATACGGAAGCTGTGTCCCAAGATGCCCTCGACTGATGCACCCTTCTTCGCCAGCGCCTTCCTCACCTCCTCCACAAACACCCGTCTGGTGAGGCCCACACCCTCCCTGTCCGTGAAGAAAGGGCCTGGTCCCGCTCCTCTGGTCACCATAAACCTCAATACCGACTCCACCGGGCAGATGTCCGTCCCCGTTCTGTGCAGCGTCACCATGGCCCCCGCCCTCTGCCTGTCCGTCTTGGACTCCTTGATGCGGAGGCCAATGCACTTTGGGCTCGCTGCCCTCTCCAACATCACATCTTCCCAGGCCAGGTGCGCCTTAGCATCAAACTCCCCAAATTCCGGTGCCAATGCCTCTCCAGCCCTCAAGCAACCGAAGAAGCACATGCAGGCCGCCGCCCACAGCATGCATCCCGGTCTCCATCACCACGCCATGCCTCCCTCAGCGTCTGCATGTGGAACCACCTGATGGGGTTCCTCACCAGCCCCTTCTCACCGTCCACCATGCTCTTCTGGATGAGCCCCTTCCTCAGCTGACCCAGCCTGCCCATCTCGCTCCACACCGGGGCCCTCAGTCCGGCCTTGATGTGGGCCATCCTGAGTGCCGCCAGGTGATACTTCACTGCCCCGTCCTTCAGCCCGTCCTTCGCCAGCGACATCACGTACGGCACGATCTTCTCTTCCGTCACTGGCAAAGGGTCCTCCTCCAGTCCCTCACACCACGTCCGATACCTCTCCCATGCAGCCGCGTATCGGCGCCGGGTCCTCTCGCTTATAGAGCGGTCGATCGCAGCATCAACATCTGCTTCCAGTCCCGCTCTGACCACGAGAGGCTGCCTGTGGTCAGCATTCCCAGCAGGGATTCCGGCACCTCCACTGGTCGAACATCCGCCTCCTGCATGGAAGAGAGAGCCTTCACCATCCTATCCCTGGACAAGTCATCAGCTATCCCGTTGTCCACTCCCTTGATGTGCACCGCACGCACGGACAGTGATAGGGTCGCCTCCACCAATGCCAGGCACCTCAGCAGGTGCATGGACCACCTCTCCTTACAGGCCCCGGCATTGATGGCCGCTACCACTGCCGTGTTGTCGAACCTGGCCAGGATGCGTCCGTCCTTCCACCTGTGGCCCCAGACTGCTGCCGCCACGACGATCGGCAGCATTTCCTTGGGCATAATGCCCCACTCACTCGTCGCTGGCAGGCTGTCCCAGCGGATTTGGAACCACTCATTCCTCCAGACAGCCCCGCAACCCCAGTTGCCGGACGCATCAGTGCACATCTCCTCCATTGGTTGCCCGTCCAACACCACTGACTTCATCAGGGCCGTCCCGTTCCACTCCAGCCCAAACCGGTACCACCACTCGATGTCCGCCCTGGCCTCCACGTTGAGTCGCACGAATCGGTCCCTCGACTTCACCGAGGTCATCAGATCCTGCAGCCTCCTCTTAAACGCCCTGCCTGGCCTGATGGCCTTGCAGGCATGATTGAGAGAACCCACCAGGGATTCCAGGTCTCTCCGCTTGCATGCCTTCATACCCCTCCATCTCTTAAGGAGGGCCCCCATCTCCATGAGTTTCTCCTGAGGCAACCTCACTTCCATCTTGATAGAGTCGATCTCCAGGCCCAGGAAGGTCAACACCTCACTGGGTCCCTCCTCCTTACTTTCCTCCAGCGGCATGCCCAGTCGCCCACACACCTCCTTGAATATTAGCATGGCCCTCTCACAATCTACCGTGCCCTTCCGACCGACAGCCACAAAGTCGTCCAGGTATGTCTCAACCGCGCCGCACCCTTCCTCGTAGCCATCCACTCGATTGCGTCGCCTAGTGTAGAGAACAGTAACGGGGCTGACCTCAGCCCAAACGGGAGGGTGCCATCCACGAACACCTCATCGTTCCATCTCATGCCCAGTAACCATCTGTCTCTGGGGTGCACTGGGACATTCCTATATGCGGCCTTCACATCTGCCTTGGCCAGTCTGGCTCCCACTCCCAGATCCATCACTTTCCTGATCACCTCGTCCACCGTTGTATATGTCACCCTTGCCAGTTCTCTGTCAATTCCATCGTTGACACTGTGGGCCTCCGGTGCGGACAGATCGACTATTAGTCTCCACCTGCCTGGCTTGCCCTTCTTGGGAATGACCCCGAATGGTGAGCACTGAACACCCTCACCATTCACCTTCCACACCCTTTTTTCCTGCACCTCTTTTCGCAGGTATTCCTCCACGATGACTCCGTGTTTCTTGGCCTCGAACATGGCACCCCGCCTCTCCTCCAAGGTCACCGACCTTTGCTCGTGGCCCACTCGGAAGCCTTCCCGGATACCCCTCACCAGGAACCTGGCCCATTCTCTGTCAGGATGTTTGGTCAACTCCGCTTCCCAACTCTGCCACACCAGAGGAGTCACCACCTCCTCTGCCCCTGACAGCACTTTGCTACTCGACCCCTCCGATCTCCTCTCGAGTTCCAGTAGTTTGCTCGTGAAGCAGTACCCTACAGAAGTGACCACACACTTCAACCATACTCACTGCAACACTTGCCCCTTAACTTCATGTGTGTATGGCCTCTATATTACCCTCAAACTACCTAAACCTACGCCATGCCTCCCTTACATCCTAGGTAAGCCCTACCCCACCCATCGGATTAACCCCTTACTGAAGCTAACCGCAACCCTCCCGCATACCCCACTCGACCGAGCGACTTAGTGATATGAAATAATGTAATTTCAAACAGTAAACATCATGGATGACACGTCCATATGACCAGCGAACAGTCAGACTACTTTCTTTCCCTGGACTTGCCACACCTGGCCGCCGGGTGCTCTCCACCACAGGTTGAACACGTATGGGAGAATTTACAACCGTTCCCAAATCCACATCTGCCTTCCCCACGGTTGTAGCGGAAGCAGGTGCCTTTCCTCCTGGCTCCCATGCTCCCAACATCCAATGGAGGCTCCACTACCACAGGCTTCTGGCCGCCTTCCGAGGAATGCTTAAGAGCATCCATCCTCAAGGCCAGGTCCTCTACTTCCCACTTTGTGTCTTTGTTTCCTCCTGCTTCCTTTCGGAACTCTCGGTCGTAGATGACCACCTTCTTCCACGGATACAACATTGCCATCTTATTGATGGACTCCCTGTAAGTGGCTAATAATAGCCACATAGAGGGTTTAGCCGATGCCCACGATGCTTGAAATAAAGAAAAGCAGGCGTGCCACCTGAACGGGTCCGGCACCTCTTTCAGGTGCCTCGACTTCTTTCTGACCCCAGTACCATCCAAATCTTTTTCTCTCCTTTCAGTACTGTCCTCACCAGCCTCCACCGGCTCGCAACCAGACACGGGGAACAGGGCAAAGTCCACGTACATGCCCTTCCGGATCAGCTTCACGGTCTTGAGGGGCAACGGGGGCATCTTCCTGATCAGATGCACCACCTCTACCGTTTCCTCACAGTCGGATTCGTCCGACTCCTGTCTCTCCGGACTGACACCCAGTCCCCGAGGTCGTGGTCCCCTTGCCCCTTTCTGTACAGCCGGCAGTTCAGCTGCCCCCTTCTTCAAGGCCGACCCAGCCAGAGCCGCCACCTCGTCTGTGAGCACACACACCACACAGACTCAAAACACAGTGCATGCCCAACACCAGGGCCCGCGACCATCCTTGCAGCTTCACAGCGTCACTACACCACACTGGACCAACCGCTGCCTCTGACACCCCCCCTCCCATGTATGCTCCCATGTAACTACCCTAACTAGCATGCCCACTCCCTAACCTACACCCTGAGCTCCACCCCAATGCCACACAGTAGGGGGTGTCTCCTTGAGCTCCCACTGCTCGCTCCACAGGTGTAACAACGCCTGCCCTAGCGAGCCCTCCCCGTGTTGTCACCCAACACGGCCACTGGGGGACCTACACGACTGTACCCACAGTCTTCGCTCCCTACGGTGATGACGGCCAACACTATGGCCATCCCCATCACATTCTATGGCACCGCGACCAACTAGGCGCTGCCCCATCACTGTATGCCAGCCCTTAAGGCTCAACACCAGCCCTTTTGGCTCAACACCAGCACTTTTGGCTCAACACCAGCCCTTGCGGCTCAACTCCAGCCCTAATGGCGCACTACCAGCCCAACCTGGCTCAAATCACCTAACTCCCCATCCTCTAGACTACCCAGGGTGCTCCACTGTGCTTACCGCACGGCTATCTGCCCTTGCACCCTGACTACATCCTAACACTCGTCCACTGGACGCTCCACAAACACCTGAACTCAGGAGAGTCACGCGCTATCTCTAGCACGGAAGATGAGTACCAGGGTCGTTTGCCCTAGTCACCCAGTATAGCCTAACCCAACCCTGTCCACTTACTCACGACTCTCCCGCACTCAACTACACTACCCCATGTCCCCTACCTCCACCATAAAGGCATACCCTTTTTGTCATCCAGGCGCATCATCACCACCTTTTGAAACGCCCTCATCTCCTTGCACATTGCCTCAATGACTCTTGCGTTCCTTTCCACGCCGTCGACGGATGCGTACTCCGCCTTCGAGCTCCCCTCGTCTGAGGACTCCGCGTCCAACTCAGTCTCCAAGTCCGTCTCCTTACGTCTCTTAGGATTAGGAATCTCTTCTTTCTCGCGGCCCTCCGCCGCTGCTTTTCCTTTGCTCCTGGAGGCCCTCTCCATTCTTACTCTTTCTTACTAGCTTTCTTACTTTCCGTTTTTAATCACTTTCCAACTGACGCCCACTACACGAGGTCAGGCCACTTATACTTCCGTGGCCCTCCCACCTAGTTCCGCTTGGCCCTTCCCTTGACGGTAACCTCGGTCCGCTGCGCTCCCTACCATCATTGCTTTGCTTCACATAATTACACAGAGTTATAGTCTATAATATGTGACCGTCTACAGGAAAACCGGGCACAACGCGGCACCCTTCGAAAAAATTTTTTTTGCACTTACAGAGTTGTCGGCATCCAGATATTGAGCTCTCCAAGTTTTATCGTCGTAGCTTAAGTCGTTCCCACTATAATAGACCTAACCGTTCCCTTCCGTCGGCTTGAAACAATACATTTTAAAGAAATCGATCGATCTTTTCTCGATATTTACGCACGCCGCGTTGTGCCCGGTTTTCCTGTAGACGGTCACATATTAAGAATTTCTTTCTTTCTAGCTTTATTCTAGTCAATTAATGGCACAATTTATGTTATAACATTCATCATTCTTATGGAATAACTTTAATTTAGTCTCCAGCATGTGTGTGCTTGCCAAGTTTTCATCAACAGTACCAGAAAGGGTTTAAGTAAGACTGTGAATTGGATCATTTAGTCACTATTGGTTCAGAGGTGAATTCTGTCATTAGCCAAACTGTATAGCATTCAAATAAAGTTTTGTGGCAATTGTTTGTTTGCTATTTATATTGCACTGTTGATGAGCACACTACAAGTGATATCATTATTACCACTGTACAGGATGTACTGAAGGGGAAGTACGTCTAATGGGTGGAGCCAACCATCTAACAGGCCGAGTGGATATATGTTTCAACAATGAATGGGGCACTGTATGTAACCAAATGTGGGACGACACTGATGCAGGAGTGGTATGCAGGCAACTGGGATTCAGACATGGTAAGTTTTTATATTTCATTATGTTGTTCCCGTTCTTATTATTTATTATTATTTATATTGGTCATAATATAGATGGGCAGTCTTTGTCACAAGGCACCTATGTTCAAGGCACAGGTAACATTTGGCTGGACAATGTGCAATGCAGTGGAAGTGAAAAGAAACTAGCAGATTGTAGGGCAAGCTCTGTGGGGATAAATTTCTGTACACATGCTCAAGATGCTGGTGTTGTCTGCCAGGAAGGTAAAGACAAGGATATTTAGCAATTTAACATTATATTTTGAGTGTGTAAAGTAATGGAAACAGGTAAGGGAGGCTATAGGGAGATAGAAACATGAAGAAGTGGGAAACAAGGAGAACAGGAGAGCTAGAGTTATGTTAAATATTTGAATAGAGAGGATATCAGCAATCCAATTTAGCTGTTCGTTTCTGCGACCACAACATCTAGAAAAATTCTTTTAGGGTGTACTGAAAGAGATCTCAGACTGGCAGAAGGAACTGTGCCATATGAAGGACGAGTGGAAGTGTGCTCCAATGGCGTATGGGGTACAGTTTGTAGGAATTCATTTTCCTCAGTGGATGCACAAGTGGCTTGCAGACAGGCTGGATTTTCTGTGGCAGGTTAGTTGTAAACTCATTAAATATGTGAAATCCCTTTTTTTTCTCTCTTCTTGCTCCTCCCACCTGTTCACATAATTCAATATTAAACCATGGATAATTGGGTTGTATGTAGGTAGTTCATATACTATCTAGCCCAGTCTAGTGCTAAAAATAACATAATTTTACTGTCTTAATGTAATAGCATGTGCTAAAGCTTAATAAAAAAATGCATTAAGTCTGCTTTACCGTAAATTGAAAGTGATATTATATTATGTGGTAGGAGAAGCAACGTGATAATAATCTGCTCTTGCGATTGCATTTTTTAATTGCAAGCATGGTTACCTCTATAGTTGCAATGAGTCAAGTTTGGTAAATACTTGTGATATGAAATAATTTCACATCTTGTACAAACATAGGTGCCAGTATTTTGAGTGGTTCTAACTGGCCAGGCTCTGTTGGGCCTATTGCAATGGACCAATTGGCTTGTGTTGGCAGTGAGGAACGCCTGACAGACTGTATTCACACAGAGCCAAATATACAATGCAGTCATACTTATGATGTAGCAGTTCGCTGCATCCCAAGACAAGGTGAGTTTGCATCATGAACTGACTGGAATAGTAGGTAGTAGAGATAAGTTTGCTGTATTAATTATCATTGCTATGAAAAAGTGGGGTTGTTGTCATAGAATATATGAAGCTTATTAATTTTTAATTTTTTAATTGGAAATTATTTTATGGTTATCTCTTTTTATTTAGTCTAAACATTAAGATTTGAATATAGACATTTAGATTTGAATGAGTTAAAACATTAGCAAAACTCTATATCTACTGTCCACTCCCTTTTTCTGTGAGCAGGATGTACTCAAGGTGAGATCAGACTGAGTGGAGGAAACACTTATCTGGAAGGTCGTGTGGAGCTCTGCTACGATGGAGTCTGGGGCACAGTCTGTCAGTATGACTGGGATGGAGCTGATGCCAGTGTAGTCTGCCGTCAACTGGGATACTCTACACTAGGTGGTTTGGTTGCATATTTTATAGTAGAAGTTTATTTTTAATTAAAAAGAAACTTGACTAATCGTTTTTGTCAATAAGCTTAACATGTCACCAATTACATAATTTAGAAGTAAATTCCGTTCTGTTTGTACTGGGCATTGTAATTGTAATAATGAATTGATTCAGTCAATTTTTCATTGTAGGGGCACTACCAAGATACAATGCGTACTTTGGCCAAGGAGTTGGTCCAGTTGTTTCTTCTGATTTGCTTTGTAGTGGTGTGGAGTCTCGCTTATTGGATTGTCTTAGAGGAAGTGTCAGGTCTTGCTCTCATACCATTGATGCTGGTGTCACTTGCATGCCAGGTTTGAGAATAATAATACCATAGTGGGCACTATATAGGCTCATCGAAGTTAGAAGAAATTAACATACAGTGAAAGTTCCATTATATGAAGTTTTAATTCAGGATGTCGTGAAGGCGATGCAAGACTGACAGGAGGTGTCAATCAGTATGAAGGTCGTGTGGAGGTGTGCCTCAACAACCAATACAGCACTGTGTGTGATCAGTTGTGGGATGTTCTGGATGCCACTGTAGTCTGTAGACAGCTGGGATTATCAGACGTGGGTAAGAGCTCTAGCATTTGATAATGGTAGTCAGTTTCATGCTGAAGTGAAATATTTCTGAGCTATAAATATTTTGTATGTAATCATAATGATTGAATTAATTCATTGCAGGATCTTTGGCTCTTAGTGAGTCTTTCTTTGGTGAAGGAAGTGGTGCTGTCAAGTTTGCTGGGATGCAATGTAATGGCACCGAAAAAAGGCTTATTGACTGTCCGTCTAACAGAACTCAAAACACTGATTGCACACATATACAAGATGCTGGAGTTAGATGCCAACCAGGTATGATGTGATGATAGGGTTTTTGAAGAAGGATTATCATGTTAAAGTTCATGAACCAATATGTATGATTGTCAACAATAGAATTTAACTTGGCAGTTATCTTCAACACTTATACAGTAGCTATTGGCTATCAGGGATTAATTTAATGGCTGTTTTCTGGCCAACTTGTTCAGCAGATACTTGGCAACATACGATTGGCTAGCAAGTAAAATAATTTTTGTTTTGTACTGGTTGAAAGTTTTTAAATTTCTTGTATATACACATGTGTGATTTTTTTCAGGGAAAGGGAATAACTAGTAAAATGGATCATTCAAATACTTATCTATTTGTAATTTTTTTTGCATAGTATTAGGTTAGTAGCCCATTGTAATTACTCATCTATAATTAGAAAGTGGTCAATGATATTGTTTGACCAAAGATGCTTTCCATTCTTAATCTGCGACTGTATTCACTAAGCATCTCACTTGCCACATTGCTGATCTGCATAATTAATTTGTGGATTGAGAATTGCAATCGCTTTGGTTATACGAATAAGGGATTTTGTCCATAGGATTACTAGGGATATAAGGAGAATTGTGTTGTGTATTTTATTAGCATGTAAATGGTATTGGTAAACTGCAATATAGTCAACAAAATTTGGTACACTTTTTATTGTAGGTTGCCCAGAAGGAGCTGTACGACTCGTTGCTAACAACATCAAAATTCAAGGTCGTGTGGAAATATGTAGGGATCATGTCTGGAATGGAGTTTGTCTGGATGGGTGGGACTCACCTGATGCTCGAGTGGTCTGCAGGCAGTTAGGCTTAGCTGATGTTGGTAAGCATACATTTGTGAGTGTGCTGGTATGTTTCTTTACTCACACATAGAAAATGATGTCACACTTCATTTTATCACATAAAGTTGTATAATTTACAGGTGCAGTTGCATCTAACCTTTCCCCAGATGAGGGTCACCAGGCTAATACTCTCAACAATTTTGCCTGTTCAGGCACTGAGACCAGAATACTAGATTGTCCATATAGATATTACAGCTGTAATTCGTATGCTGGAGTTCAATGTCATTACCAGACTAGTGAGTTGATAACACATATATTATATTCATGGCCATGCATGAAATTTTACCTTAAAGTGGGCATGGTGAATATATGTATATATATGTATATATATATATATATATTTATTGCAGCTTTGATATTTTTACTTGAATATTTCCGCATCACGCGAGCGTTCTGTATTCTCCCATATTGTACGGTTTATATTGTACGCTCCTTGGAGCGCGCGCGTAGCGAGTAAAATCAATGAAAATTGTATTGTAACCGGTTGAGAAAAATTTCAAAGAAGCAATAAATCACTTATCACACTCGTCGTACAATATGGGAATGATATTTTACTCTCACGCCAATTTTCAATATTTTCACGTAGCCATAAGGCGAGCACGAGTCAGAGTACAATATGGGAAAATATTTTACGAGCACGCAAAATATTTTCACGAGCCGAAGGCGAGTGAAAATGTGGCGTGAGAGTAAAATATCATTCCCATATTGTACGACGAGTGTGATAAGCGATTTATTGCTTCTTTGAAATTTTTCTCAACCGGTTACAATACAATTTTCATTGATTTTACTCGCTACGCGCGCGCTACAAGGAGCGTACAATATAAACCGTACAATATGGGAGAATACAGAACGCTCGCGTGATGCGGAAATATTCAAGTAAAAATATCAAAGCTGCAATAAATATATATATATATATAATATAGTACTTATTGCATGAGTCAGAGTGTGATATGGTGAAATATCTAGCCATACCACTCTGACCAGTATAATAAGTGGTTTGTTCCACACTAGATATCTTCACTGAAGTAGTTTTTTGGTAACTCAAGGTGTAAAGTTGGCTGAAAACTCACTAGGGGCTCCCCACAACCCCAGCTGATACTATAGCAGCTGCTCTAACCTGGCTGGGTAGGCTCCACTAGAGTAAAGGTAGCTGTAAAAATCCAGAAAACTTGTAGCCAGGCCTGTTGCTACTACTCTGGTAATGAGCTTGCCCAATACAGCCATGAGATAACACTTTGTGATATCACTGGTCACATACCTAAAAATATCATTGTGAAGATATCTAGCGTGGAATAAATAAATAAATATATATATATATTATATATGTTATATATATATAATTATATATATATATTTTTTATTTTTTATTTTTTATTTTTTTAAACATTATTTATATTTGAATTTCTCTTCTAGTGTAATGATGTTGCTTGTGAAGATGAGATAAATTGAAACTGAAATAGTGACTACATTTTTGATTCTGTGTTGTTAAAAAAATGCCCATGAAAGAGAGAGAAAATACATCTAATGAGTAAAAAGAGGCTGAGAAAGAAATTATGAAGTAATAAATTAGCAGAGTAAAAAACACAAATTCCATGGTTATACAGAATCTTTGAAAAAGAAAATTTCTGTTGGTCTGTTGAGAGTGAGACTGTAGCATAGCAGTACCCCTTAACAGTATAAATGCAGAATTGAAGTGTTTGGTTTCTGGCTGGTTGTTGTAGCTCAGTGGCAGAGCACTTGTGCATTAAGTAAATCCTGGTGACAGCCAAACTTTTTAAATTTTGGTATAGTTAGAAAATAAGGCTATCTAATGATATGGAATTTGTATATAATTTTAATTCTAGGCAAGCTCTGAAGAATTTGTGGCTTTTTTTTTTCTTTTCATAGATTGTAGCCATGGTGAAATTAGATTGGTGGATGGTGAGACTTCTGGACAGGGCCGCGTAGAAGTGTGCTACAGTGGGGTTTGGGGGACTGTGTGTGCGGATTTTTGGAGTACCGCAGATGCTAAAGTAACTTGCAGACATCTTGGATTTTCTAGCACAGGTAATTCATCCAATTACCAATAGTGTGGTGGTAGAGTAGGGATAACTAACTGGAAGCATGTGATTTTTCCCCCTAATTCAAGGGTAGCATTGGGTACTCAATTCTGATTGCCAATGATTGATGGATTATTCACAAATTATTTTATTTAGTAATTTCATAATCATACATGATTACTATGGGGGTAAGTCAAAGTTTTCAATTTTTGTTATGTAAGAAAAATTAATCAACTGATGCAAAACTAAATTTGTGTTTTAGTACTTCTTTATTGATCTCACTTCAGGAGCAGTTGCCAGGCCTGGTGGGTCCTTTAGAAGAGGAAGAGTTGATCAGCCAATTCTTTTCGATGATGTTCAGTGTCGAGGGACTGAGACTAGTCTACTGGACTGCCCCCATAATGGTGTTGAGATTCACAACTGTGATCATTACAGAGATGCTGGAGTAATTTGTCAAGAAGGTTAGAATGTTACTTAAAAAAAAAGAGACTTGCATTTGGTAGGCGAATAAGTAAATGGTCTACATTTTCCAAACATGACATATAAAAGTGTAATTTTTTATAATTTATTTTGCTACTCACACAGATCTAGTTATTAGAAACTAATTCAAAAACTAAAAAACTTAACTCTTTTTGATGCATCAAGCAGATTGTTTCAAGTTTTAATATGCAGCTCGTGCAAGTCATGTAGCTTGTGCTATGAAATGGTACATGTGCAAAAGACACTCACTTCACTACTAGTTTGAATGGGAAACTCCAATACCAGCACTCAGTAAAGCACTGAGAATATAGCAGCAAAATTACCGCAAGTAAGGAATTATTTATTCACGTGGTTATGGCGTGACAATAGGGGGCGTTACCCACTAAAGCTTACAATCATACAGCCAAAAAATAACTTCGCTTTATCTGAAGTGTGAAAACCAAAAATTGTGGCACATTAAGGGACTTAAATTGTCCAGTACAACATTTTTGATGCCTATTTCTATCTTCAGGAGATTGCTATCCTCGATATCCTCTGTTGTGTGACATACTGACTGACTGACAGACAGACAAACTGAGTACTATACCCCTTCTCATGCATGCATGCTGGAGGGATAGCAACACATGAACAAAAGGCACGAGAAAACAAATAGAGAGGAAACAGTATCATACATATGTGAAACTAGAGGTTCACTTACACTTTTATAATACTCCTAGTTTGATTTCACTTTAAGCACTCACATGCATAGTAGTATAGAATTCACACAAATAAAAATGAAGAACAAAAGCAATTTAACACATCCTAATAAATATATAATGGTCTGCGTATTGTTATTATTTTTTTAACACTGAATTTAATTAGGCTGTGGAACTGGAGAAGTCAGGCTGGTCAATGGTACAGGATATTATGAGGGGCGAGTGGAGATCTGCTTGGACAATGAATGGGGAACTGTTTGCAGTAGATTCTGGGATATTATAGATGCTGGTGTGGTTTGTAGACAACTTGGCCTACCAATGACAGGTGAGCAAGATATGTCTAAATTTATAAAGTTAGTTTTATCACTATTCAAGTAATTTAGGGGCATAAATAGTATGATTATCATTTTTAAGCAGTTGATAGTGTATAATCTTATTGTTCTGTATTATTTCAACATGGCTTGAGATAACCCTCAGCATGCATGAGAGGGTAATAGTGTTCACTTTTTTGTACGTAGCCCTTCTGTTTTTGAAAGTGATTGACTACGGCAATAAAACACAAAATCATTGTTGGGTATTTCTGGTTCCAAGACAAACAGAATCTGATTAAGTCATAATATGATTAAAATTTTAAACATGGTGTAAACTTTCAAAGTGGTGAAGTACATGAGTAGGTAAGTTGTTATAGTAGTGTAAGTTAGTGAATAAAATAAATTCAGGTATTATAATGTACACTTGAAGGTCTTAAGTACTTGACAATCCCTTTACTAGAGAAGTGACATAATTCATAATATAATATATATAAATTTTATGTATATACATTATCATATATTATACATGTATTCACTGCAGGATCTACAGCTGTGAGTACTTCAGTGTTTGGTCCAGGAACTGGGAGAATATGGCTGGAGAGGGTCATGTGCACAGGAAATGAGAGAGAACTTTCAAACTGTACTACTAACACTAATGGTGGCGACTCCTGCACTCATGCTCAAGATGCTGCTGTCATGTGCCAGTCAGCAGGTGAGCCTACATATCTCTCATGGTAATCCTTTATTTCATGATACATTTCCAATGCTGGGTGTTTGATTTTTTTCCACGGGGTTTAATTCAAGGGGTTTTATAAAGTCTGTTTCAAGAAGAATATATAAGGGTGCAAAGCTGTTTGTGTCAGTGTTCAGGGCTGTGAAATATTTTAATGTTAGTTTATAGTAGCTAACATTGTATGCAAGCAAAATACTTCACAGATCCAGAGTTGATGAGCTAGGTATCTTATTTAAGTAATGTTCTGGATATAATCAACTTTCTCTTTGTTCTGTGCAGTTTTCCCCGGGTAAATTTGTGTCATTGACATTTTCAAATTGATGGAGACATTTCAAGGTTGAAATGTCTTGGTACTGAACTAATAGACTCAAACCTCTCTTATCCGGACAGTCTGGGATCAAGGGGTGTCCGTAACTAAGAAATGTCCGTAACTTAATTTATTCGGTGATGAACCGTGTATACAATTAATTATTTGATAATTGAATTAGTATATTACTTAAAATTAACAAAAACACCTGTAAATACATTAATCAATTTATTTAAAATATGAAGTGATTTTAGTTTGCTTCATAGATTTCAAGTGACGCTGAGCTGCATCGTCTCTCCAACTTTTTACCAGCATAAGATGTGCAGGGTGTGTGTTGCCTTTGGACTCCAACCACTCCAAAGCAGTATCGAAAGCAGCACAAGCTTGCGATGGAGTAACTGCATTTGAAGAAGCTTCATCTTCATTTTCGGACTCAGATTCTTCTCTCTCTTGCAACACATCTTCTACAATTTCTTCATCGTCCATGTCCAAATATCATTCACTGTAGATTTTGGAACACCAAACTGTCCAGACACTGCCTCACTGACTTCCCTTTCTTAACTTCTGATATTATCTCCAGCTTTATTTAAAAAGCTACGCTTGCGTTTAGTTACCGTGACCTTGCCTCCACCACCGCTGGTCGTTGAGTTCTTAGAATAACTAGCAGCCCCACTGCCTTTCAAAGAGTTTTGAGAAGAACTAGCAGCGACGCCGCCGGTCAACGAGTTCTGAGAAGAACTAGCGGTAGACGCACTAACTACCTGTTGATTTCCCTGCTCCATCTCCGCACACAACGCTACAATCAAATACACTTGAATTGACACGCGCGATATATTTTCACGATTTTATTCGTTTAATTTGGTAGCTTTCCGACTACACTGACGATCTGTACGCAGTCAATAATTTTAGTTTGTGTCCGGTAGACAGAGGTGTCCGTAACTTAGACGAACGGATAAGAGAGGTTCGAGTGTACTGTTGAGTGACCAATGTAAGGCCGATCACCAATTAGTTAACTAGGAAGGACCACCCTCTTATATGACGGACTCCATGAAGGGTTAGGCACTTTTAGTGACATAGATTGTAGAAAGTAACTGAGCACAAAACTGAGTTTTTAACACACACACTAAATAGACGACACAAAGCAAAATGAATGCAGAAAAACACACCCAAGCAATTAGCTCTACAATAGACACATATAGCAGTTATTCAAGAGTTAATGAATCAAATTGTTGGCCCTACCCTGCTAGGTTACATGTATTGGTGGGCAGGGCTATTCTTCCGTGGTGGAAATTAAGTTCGGACTCGAAGAGGTCCGAACAACTGTACTACGAAAAAAAGTACATTGTAATGTTCTTGACATTCAACTTACTGAAATGAAACAATATTTTTTCTTTTAGGTTGCCATGATGGAGATGTGAGGTTGGTTGGAGGCAGTTCTTCTTTAGAAGGAACTGTTGAGGTGTGCAAATTCAATGTATGGGGCACAGTGTGTCACAGACTATGGGATAATGTTGACTCACGAATTGTGTGTAAGCAACTCGGATTGCCCGAGGCTGGTAAGTAAAACTGAAGAGACAGATCATGATAGACTAAACGAGTCTGGGCAACAATTAATGCAATTTTATCTTGGGTAGCAGTACTTTTATATTTGGAGTCAGCAACTTTGAATAGTAATGAAGAAAAAATAAAAATTCTTCCATTTTTTCAGGAGCAGCTGCAATTACAAGTTCTTACCTTTACTTCGGCCTAGTATCTGGACCCATTTCCCTAAATTTTGTGAGTTGCACTGGAAGGGAGAGCAGATTAGTGGATTGCCCAGCTTCTTCAACAATTTACAATGGCTGTAATCACAACTCTGATTCTGCTGTGAGATGCCAGGCAAGGAATGGTAAGATATACATAGGTAGTAAAATAATCATTTGAACTTAACTTATAAATGATGGGCTTAAATCTCATTAGGCAGGCAGCAGCCAGATTTTTAATTGTATCATATTAAGCCTATCTTAATGAAACACTTACTCATCGTTTCTTTGCAGGGTATACAAATATTCATTTTGTGGCCTTCAAAAATATACCACATATTGTATTTAGCCCTACTCTATAACTTTTGACTTCCAAAGCACTAGGCATGTTTACAAAATAATCAAATAGTAGTAGTAAGCAAAAAAAAAAAGCATTATAAATATATACATACATGCACATATACATGCATACATTCATGCATACATGCATACATATACTAGTGGTGTGCTTGAGCACAAATATTGAGTGAGTCTGCCTAGTTAGGTTGCATAAAGCTACAATATTGTTAGATGTATTCTCCCTCTTTCACAAGCTTTTTTAAAACAATACAGAATTAAAAATATTTGGTCGCCACCCAGGACCGATTGTAATGCACAATATATCTAATGAGTAAAAGAAGGCTGAGAAAGAAATTGTGAAGTGATACAATATTGTTATATGATGAATTTTGCCTGAATAAGCTTTTATAACATGATGACAAAAATGGATTATATATATTATATAGCAGTTAAAGATTAATTACAGCAAAATACGGAACTACTTTCTTACCTTAATTTTAGCCAACAAATATGGAATTATGTACTTATCTTAGCTTCCCCCGAGTAGTGGTAGCTTCTTTAGAAGCCATTTTGACTACCAGTGGCTCTTAACAACCAACAAGCGGCACTTAGAGACTCCAACAAAACGGCGAGTATTTGAATTTACATCTGGTAAAGGGGTTTCAATGCTATAGTAACCAGTCGCAGCAACTTTTGGGACTTGAAATATAAGTGTTTTCACAGGAATTCTCTCAGAATTGTGAGCCTAAGTTTAAAGTATGACTTTCTTAATACTGTAGTATCAGAAGAAACTGGGGTGAAGCCTAAAGAGCCGTGTTTTTGGAGAAAAAAAGTCCTCCCCCCCCCCCCTGTGCGCATTTAAGCGGCATATGTACCATCCATACACACGCATATATATATATATATATATATACACTCAAACCTCTCTTATCCGGACAGTCTGGGACCAAGGGGTGTTCGTAACTAAGAAATGTCTGTAACTCAGAAATACTTAATTTATTCAGTGATGAACCGTGTATACAATTAATTATTTGATAATTGAATTAGTATATTACTTAAAATTAACAAAAACACCTGTAAATACATGAATCAATTCATTTAAAATATGAAGTGATTTTAGTTAGCTTCATAGATTTCAAGCGACGCTGAGCTGCATCGTCTCTCCAACTTTTTACCAGCATAAGTTGTGCAGGGTGTGTGTTGTTTTTGGACTCCAACCACTCCAAAGCAGTATCGAAAGCAGCACAAGCTTGCGATGGAGTAACTGCATTTGAAGAAGCTTCATCTTCATTTTCGGACTCAGATTCTTCTCTCTCTTGCAACACATCTTCTACAATTTCTTCATCGTCCATGTCCAAATATCATTCACTGTAGATTTTGGAACACCAAACTGTCCAGACACTGCCTCACTGACTTCCCTTTCTTAACTTCTGATATTATCTCCAGCTTTCTTTCTAGAGTTAAAACGCTACGCTTGAGTTTAGTTACCCCGACCTTGCCTCCACCACCACTGGTCGTTGAGTTCGTTAGAAAAACTAGCAGCCCCACTGCCTTTCAAAGAGTTTTGAGAAGAACTAGCAGCGCTACCGCCGGTCAATGAGTTCTGAGAAGAACTAGTGGTAGACGCACTAACTACCTGTTGATTTCCCTGCTCTATCTCCGCACACAACGCTACGATCAAATACACTCGAAGTGCCACGTGCGAAATATTTTCCCGATTTTATTCGTTTAATTTGGTAGCTTTCTGACTACACTTACGATCCATACGCAATAAATAATTTTAGTTTGTGTCCGGTAGACAAAGGTGTCCTTAACTTAGACGAACGGATAAGAGAGGTTGAGTGTATATATATAACATACAATTTTGCATTATCCATCACTAATAGTATCTCTCTAGCTCTGGTTACTTGATAAATGCTTATTACATGAGTCAGAGTGTGATATGGCAAAATATTTCACTGAGCAGGCTAATTTATTTTCATAAGCCAGAGGTAGAAAAGTCTAAGAGTGAAATATCTAGCCATATCACTCTGATGAGTGTAAAAAGTGGTTAATTCCACATAGATACCTTCACTGCAGTATTTAGTACTAGGACTGGTAACTGCTGCGGTAAAGTTGGTTGTAAGGGCTACCCACACCCCCAGCTGATATTATAGCAGCTGTTCTAACCCAGTTAGAATACATATAATATGTACATATCTACCTACAGTAGGAGACAAAAAAAGTTCTGAATTCCTTTACTGCCGTAAAACGGCAGTTTTTTTTTACCGTAGTTTTTATTTTACTAAAACGGTGAAGCATTTCAGTCGATTCACAGATATTTTCTAGCTAGAAACTCTTCTATAGCTATATCAGCAAGCTAAGGCCTTATATCGACCATTAAACGCTAGGGGGATAGTGAAAAAAAGCTCGTACAAAATTTTAACTTGCTTCAATAAAGTTGCAGACCGAAATTCCAATGGGCACAGAGCTATAACGAGGTCCGCACTTCGTAGATCTTCTGTTAGCTACTGATAGACCTCCAGTAGTAAAAAATCTAAGCGGAGAAGGCCCTAACTTCGAGAAAACGTCAATACTGTGCGGTGGTCGAACTAACAATTCTCCGCGAGACAACTTCGAATAGGACGGCTTCAATTTTTTTTAACCCGAAAAGCTCCGCCTCTGGAGCCTATAAACAAAAAATCGGAACGTTTTATTGGATAAACGATTTTTTATATTTCTTTGAGCGAGACTTACGGTGAACGAGAAAGATTAAAATGGTAACGCGGTCGAATGGAACGGCCGTTTTTTAACAAACGGCGTACCGGTAAAAGGACAGAAAGATTCAGAAGCAGGAGAGATAGACAAAGTAGGAGAAGGGACTCCATGACTCAAATAGAAAGAGCGGAAAAAAAGAAAGGTGAGGGATACAGAAATGAGATAGTTCAGGAAAAAAAAAAGAGCAGGAGAGGGAAACTGATGTAACCTTAAACAATGGTAGAGAATGATAACCATGAATAAAAATAACTTGTGCTACTGCATTCTTACTTTGCAATACATCAAACACCACTGTGTGGTGGGTACTTGCTAGTGATTATTATTATTATTATTATTAATTCAGCGAGCGAGCGAAGCGAGCGAAGCTGACTATCAGTCGTGTTCAATTTCAGATATATATGTATGTATGTATACGTACGTCAAAATATTTTGCCCGCGCTTCTAATTACGTAAGTTAGGTAAAGCGTTCACAGTTCCAGTATTTTTCAGTTAACGAGTGCGGAGAATCCTGCTGCACTGCCTTACGCAACTCTGTTTCAACCAAAACGTTTATAGCTACTCTCTTCTTGAAACAATTGTGAAGTCTTTGTCAAGCTGCGCTTCTTTGCCACTGCTTTCTAAGTTTATTCAGGTAATTCTGTTATTGTTAACTCTTCATGCCTAATCAGTTAGATGTAATTTCTGTCCTATTTTTCTGTAAAAAGAGTCTGCTCGCTCGCCATGCATTTGCGCTATTCGAGCGCACCACTAGTATTATTATTGTTATTATCATTAGATTGCTCTACTGGTGATATAAGACTAGCTGGCAGTGACACATCTTTAGCTGGTCGGGTAGAAGTGTGCTATGATGGAGTGTGGGGAACAGTGTGTGGTGATCACTGGGGGAAAGGAGAAGCTACTGTCACATGTAAAACTCTTGGATTTTCAAGCACAGGCAAGTATCTAATGCACGTGTGAATAGTTCTTAGAACATTTGCTCAAACATAGCTCTATTTTTGGATTTGTTACCCATAGAATTTATATTGATGGAAATTAATATGAGAGAAATTGCTAATAGATTGTGTTTAGAAAGATTTAGTTGTAGCATACGTTTCATTCTTAATTGTTTTGCAAACTCATGGTTGAAATAATGATGATGAAAAATTACATTGTGACGGTTTCTGCCCCAACCTTAGCTACTAGAGCCACCGTCACACTTATCCGAGCCTAGCTAGCCCTGGTCAACAAGTGTAGAGTTAAATTTTAATTGACGATAAGATATGGAACAATCGAAAATAAAGCTATTCTAACCTCTGCTAGACTGAGCTATTGACAAAAGTCAAGGTAAGATATAGTCAAGATTCGCAGTAAACAACTTATTAACACCTGACGTGTGAATAAACAATTCAACGGTTCATTAAACATGTGTTGGTTACTGTTGTGTATCCTCACAAACGTTCTGGATTCGAGGATTTCCTGTCAGGACTGCTGTCTCCAGTTCACCTGGGGGGCGTTCCCTGACATACATTTATCATGTTAAAGACAGATTAGCTAGAATTGGCAGCAAATATAGGGGGATGACATACATATACTCACACTTGACTGAATCAACGAGTCAAGTTGGTAGTTACTAGAATTGTAATCTGAAGGTAAATTCAATTTGTAATAGTCAAACAAAACAGCTCAGTAATAAGAGTCTCAAGTGATGTGTTATTTTCATGTGATTTCACCGTCTGTTTATAATTGTGAAGGTGCATTCTCAATATACAATGCTGAGTTTGGACAGGGAATTGGCCCCATTTTATTGGATGATGTAAACTGCAATGGATTTGAGAAAAGCTTCCTTGACTGTCAGTACGTGCTGCATGATTCCAACTGTGGTCATCATCAAGATGTTGGCGTGGAGTGCTTCCCTGGTAGGTGTATTATTATGTCAAACTTTGTAAAGTAGCCAGCTGTTAATATAATAGAGTTGGTACTTGTGCAGAACACTTTCAAATTGTTTTAAACTTTTATTGCTACTTTTGTAAATTCAATTGTTATCTAAAATTGATTAATTTGCAAAATGAAGCCATCATCTTCATCTATGATGATTAAGAAATGAACTAGAAAAACTGTTATAATCACCACCACACTCTAGAAAAGTGATAGAAATAACTCATTAATTTACATTACGATCGACTACGTAATAAAAGATTATTTACAGCTAATAATCGTTTATAAAGTTCTGGCTAATTTTATATGTAGTTAAACTTTGAGTTTTTGTATCTAAGCTTTTATTAAGTTTGATATGCAAGCTACAAAATTATGAATTGAAAATTCTTCTAGTTATGGGATATTTCAGCACTTTCTAATCAGTTGCAGTCTCAATCTCACTTCAGTCACCGCTGTGATGGCTGCTGATGTTGTTGAAGTTTTTTTTGCTTACAACTAATTAACTAGAATGAAGTTTTAAAATATTTATGAATAAAGTTGCCATGTTTTAGGATAATGATGGAAGATAGCTAGTTAGTTAATTACTAGTTATAGGATCAGTGTTTGAGAATACTTCTATATTATTTTCTACATTTAACTAAAGGTTGTTCCCATGGAGATGTCCGGATTACTAGTGAAACTAATCAAACTGAAGGTCGTGTGGAGATCTGCCTCAACAACGAATGGGGCACCATCTGTGACCAGATGTGGGACAACATGGATGCCATGGTAGTCTGCAGACAACTTCATTTTCACTACACAGAGGCTGTGGCTCTCAGTTCAGCTGAGGTGAACCCAGGCAGTGGAAGGATTTGGCTAGGAGGTATACAGTGTACTGGGAATGAGACACACCTCTCTGACTGTCCATTCGTAGCTGCTATAGTGGATACATGTACTCATGCTCAAGATGCTGGAGCAAGATGCCCTCCAGGTATATATGATGCATAATTTAAAGAATAGAGAGTCTACTGATGTACCCTTCACTTCAGGTTGTGTTGAGGGTGACATCAGACTGGCAGAAGGGAACTCATATACTGAAGGTCGAGTTGAATTGTGTAAACAAGGAATGTGGGGAACTGTGTGTGATAACGGCTGGGAGAAGTATGAAGCCAGAGTAGTGTGTCGACAACTGGGCTTTTCCACTGTTAACTCAAGTATGTATGTGTTCTTTAATATTACTGCAAACTTGATAGTTGCTATATTGTGTAGTCCCAACATATAGAGCTTCATTTGGTTTGGGCTACGGTCAGACTCTACTGACAAACTTGGGATGTTTTGGTTATGAATTAAGACTACTAGATTGTGTAGCTTCACAATCAACTTCTGTTTGCTCACATTCTAAAGATGCTGGAGTCAAATGCTTTGCTCAGACAGGTGATTGAAGTAATGTATAATTAAAAGGTGTTTGCAGAATAATTACGACATATTTAATATAGGTATGTGTGTATATTGGTATTTGTGTCAAATATTTATAGAATAATAAATGGTTCCTATTTAATTAGCAAAGTGAGCTTTGCTAAATATTACCATGGGATTTCATAGCAGGCACAGGCATATTAGTAGAAAAGGGCACACCGGTGCCTATCACAAAACGGTGTATGTATGCCTATGGCAAATTGAATTGAAGATATAGACTTAACTAAAGTTCTTCACTAGGACATAAAGATTATAATTAAGAAACGCACATCAAGGGGACTACAAGGACAAAAAAGAAATAGCTGAAGACAAGATGTCTTTCACAAAAAGAAATAAAGAAAGGGGACTTACAGGATTCAAGCACAAAAAAAGGAGATAGATAATGATTACACAACAGACTGAGGTTGACAGTGTACACAGAAATGAAAAAAACTGAACCTAACTAGAAGTGTGTGGAGTGAAACATATATATAAGCAAGGTAAATGTGAGGGGAGGAGTTCATGTCAACCAATCAGACAGTGCCATGAAGGCGAGCACATGGTCTTGGTGGGGGGAGTGAGAGAGAACGATAATTCCATGAGAAAGATGTATGCAGGTGCATAGGTGCAAATGGAGTGTGGTGTATGGTGTGTTCACAAAAGTTCACAGTTTGTTTGACAGGGCCCAAACAATAACATACATGTATATATCTAGTGAGTCAGCTTTGCTGAATTAATATATATATTATATATATATATATAATACTTATAGCACGAGTCAGAGTACAATATGGGAAAATATTTTACGAGCACGCAAAATATTTTCACGAGCCAAAGGCGAGTGAAAATGTGGCGTGAGAGTAAAATATCATTCCCATATTGTACGACGAGTGTGATAAGTGATTTATTGCTGCCTTGATATATTTTTCTCAACCGGTTACAATTCAATTTTCATTGATTTTACTCGCTACGCGCATGCGTAGTGTACCGTACAATATAAACCGTACAATATGGGAGAATACAGAACGCTCGCGTGATGCGGAAATATTCAATTAAAAATATAAAAGGTGCAATAAATTTATATATTTATATATATATATATATATATATATATATATATACATATCTGACTTGGTGTACAGACTAGCTGCAATTTCAAATCATTCAAGGCTTTTTGAGCTGAATTTGGGCAGTATTGAATATTTGGTGTTCTGTTCATTAGTACAGTCATTAGTTTGAAGTCACTATTTTTCAGGATGTGTTGATGGTGATGTCAGACTCATTGGAGGAAGTCATTCTTTGGAAGGTCGTGTGGAGCTATGCTATGATCAGGTGTGGGGGACCATTTGTAGCAGTAATTTTAGACTTCAGGAAGCCACTGTTGTATGCAGGCAGCTACAAAATAGCAGTTTTAATGGTAGGTTCACATACGAAAGTAAACATGATGGAAATTTTGAAATATGAAGTATAATGTCCAAAATATTTTTTATAGTAGCATAATGAACTGCCAATTAAACTAAGCTACTAAGAATACAAATTTTTATTGTTGGTTTTTACCCCAATTTCACAGTGAGTCAAAAAAATGTTTCACACATTAATTGTATTCTTTTCCATGATATTAGAATTATATGAGGATAATCTTCAATGCTCATCGGAGAAAGCTTACTTATAATATTGTTGCCTTAATTATTCTTTACTCCAGAAAGTGGTATTGTATTGAAGTTACAAGCAGCTTACGGACAAGGTAATGATCCTGAAGTATTGAGGGGTCTCTCCTGTAATGGTCTAGAGAGAAATCTGTTGGAGTGTTCTTACTCGGACATAGATAATGACTATTGTGGTCATTCACAAGATGCAGGAGTGCAATGCGTTCAAGGTGAATATAAAACTTCACTTCTCATCTTGTGTGTTCTATACACTTCTCATATCTTTCTGTGATTCTCAAAACTCATCTCTTCCATTCCCTTCTTATTCTGATAACTCCCATTCAACTTTAAACGTTTCTATTGCTGCATATTTTTAGCATTTTGTCTGTGCTTTTTTCTAATAATCCATTTTTTCTGTAGGATGTATTGAAAATGAACTTAGACTGGTTGGTGGCAACAGTAGTTTGGAGGGCCGTGTGGAAATCTGCTCCAACAGTGAGTGGGGTACCGTTTGTGACCAGAACTGGGACAGCAATGATGCTACGGTTGTCTGCAGTCAGCTTGGCTTTAGTTCAAGAGGTGAGACTGTAGTAACTTGTAAAATTTTATTACTACTTCAATATATATATATATAATTAAACTTTTTAACTGAAATTAGTAGTAGGTATATTTTAGTATAGTATTGGTCCACAAACAGACATTTAGACTCTCACGAATCTTCTTCACAGTCTAAACACCTGTTTGTTTGTGGACTAATACTATACTAAATTATACCTACTATTTAAAGTTAAAAAGGTTTAATTTTTTTTATAACATGTAACTAGTTTTGTTCTTATTAACATAATGGAACAATACATTTTCTGTTTCCTGCTACCAGGTGCTATGGTGATGAACTTTGGTGCTGGTAGCAATAAAGTTCTGCTCAGTAATGTCCAGTGCACAGGTCAAGAGAGACTATTCAGACTATGTCCATCTTCTAGAAACCCTAACTCTACTTGCACTCACATGCAGGATGCTGGTGTAATTTGTGCAACAGGTTGGTTTTTTTTTGGTTTTTTTTTAAAGAAAGCCTGAATAAATCCTATGTGTCATTTTCTGATATTGCATGTCATTTTTCTTATGTTGCTCTTAGGTTGCACTGAGGGAAATGTTAGATTGGTTGATTATGGCACTCAATCTTATGGAGGTCTTCAAGGTCTTGTAGAAGTCTGTAGAAATGACACATGGGGCTATGTCTGTGGCATCAACTGGGATGTACAAGATGCAATGGTTGTGTGTAGAGAATTGGGACAACCTATAATAGGTATTGTCTATGTGTGATAAAACTCAATCAGAAGCCATTGTTTGGAAGATATATGTCAAACTTATAGGCCAGTGCTTTATTTCATTCCGCAATGAGCTGGTTCATATTATTAATACAGTCTTGATTTGATGTGTTAGTTCGGAATCACTACATATACAATCTATTCTGTAAATTAGTCACTCTCGTTTTTCAGGTGTTCAATACTACAGATATGCCTACGGATTTTGGGGGATCAGTAGGCAGTCTGCATCGGTATACAATGTGCAGTGCAGTGGCACAGAATCAAAGCTTTTACAGTGCCCTTGGAATGATGCTGGATATTGTTCAACATACTGGCAGGCAGGAGTCAGGTGCAGTATTCCAACAGGTGAGAATATAAACAAATGGTTGGAGGTATAAAAAAATAGAACGCAGCATTTTTTAGTGTTGTTGTATTTATTAGGTTGTGAAGAAGGAACATCAAGGTTGATTGGCAATTCAAACATGCTGTCAGGTAGAGTGGAAGTATGCTACCAAGGAGTGTGGGGTGCTGTTTGTGGAACTTACTGGAACTCTTTGGATGCCTCAGTGATTTGCAGAGGGCTCGGCTATGCCAGCAGGGGTACGCACTATTCATGATCTAATTTGTGAAGTGGATAAAATAAAATTCATTATTTGATCATGGTGGATTTGAATATCTCAAGAGTTCACTTGTGTCAATTTTATGTCTACTTATGATATAAATTAGGAGTTACATACTAACTAAACTATGAAGTTAGGATTATAGCCCTTATTATTGATTGAGAATTTTCAAAATTGTGAAGATCATAATATTTTTTTCCTTGGGATTGTATAAAAATTTCTGTAAATGCTATTAAAAATTTGCAATTACAGTATGTTAAGACAATGCTAACCAGTTATTTTTTCATGTAATTTAGTTGACTATTACATCCAATAATTTGTGGTGAAGACAATCAGATTAATGTTATCAAATAAGAAAAGTTTACACTACAATAGGTAGATGCATTTCTTAAAATGGGATAATATTTTTATTTAGGAGCTCATGCGGGATCCTGGCAATATAGTCGAGGAAACTCTCCCTACTTTCTGTATAATGTGGATTGCAAAGGCTCAGAGCGCACTGTGTTAGACTGTGCCCATCGGATAATGTCACGCTATACTGGTTGTTCTCACTCAAGTGCGGAAGTCACATGTGTGCCAGGTATTAAAATGCTGAAATAATCTCACTTTTATTTAGTAAGAATATAGATGCCCATAAGTTATGGTATCTTAATTTGACAACCCAATAGGGAAACACGAAGTAGGGTAATTAAATTAATAAAACAACTTATTCATTCCCATTGTAACTTATTAGGATGTTCTGAGGAAGACGTGAGAATAGTAGGTGGAGCCAGCCACAGAGAAGGTCGAGTGGAAATATGCCTCAACAATGAATGGGGTACCGTGTGTGGCAGAACATGGAGTGTCTCAGCAGCCAGTGTGGTCTGCAGACAGCTAGGATATCCTGCAGATGATGGTGAGTATGGAGATGACATCCATTGATGCTTGATGAAGTCAATTGTAAATGAGAAATTCCTTAATATATATAGACAATCTTTGTCAAAAATATATACAACTAGCAAGTATCCCACCACATAGTGGCTCTTGAGGTTTATTGCAAAGTAAGAATGCAGTAGCACAAGTTATTTTGCTCAGTTATCATTCTCTACCATTGGTATGAGTAAGAATATGGCTAGAGGGAGGAGTGAGTGTGTGCAGAGGACTGGAATTGTTAGTGAAATGTTCTTTTATTCTTGATGTTCTTCTGCCCAGCTATCAGTCACGCCTCCCCTGGTGTCATCAGTGAGCAACAGCATTACTGGCTGAGATAACTGTCTATTATAACAGTAAAAATATCTAATCATGCACAAACAATTGCTAATATTGCACTGGAAGCATACAGATCACTTTGTTATGATATAGTTACATTGTGGTCCCCATAACCACTTTATGGTTTGTTGCTAAGCAACCAAATTTGGCCAAAAATGTTGAACAATATGTGTACTTTCAAGTGATATATGGTTGCTAGGTACTTTTTTTGAACTCCTGATTATATATTTATTTTTAAACATTATTCATAATTATAGAAAAAATAAAATTACTGAATTTTATCTGCCGGTGAGAGGGTTAACCGATTACACGCGAATGACGCAAATATGCGTCAATTAAGAAAAATCGATAACCGCGGAGGATGCAAAAATGCGTCAAAAAATGCGTCTTCGCGTCCATTCCGCCCTACAGCTTTGTGGAGTCAAGGAAGCCACCGATCACTATTGCAGACGATTCTATATTGTTGTAAGTCTATTTTAGGCTTATAAAATACATAGACTGCCATAAGAAAATGTTGAGTAAATTTTGTCACAACAATAAGACTTCTTTCTGATAAAGTATAAATTGAAAATATATTTCATAAAATAATAAAGGTAACAGAATAATTTTTTAGAACCCAATATTACTTTAGCTATAACTGCTCATGATAAAACAAGTAGAAAGCTATCTTGGCAAGTGGAACACTGGCACTTCAGCATCCTAGTGATGAAGACGTTATTCTTGACCTAGCACAGCATGGCAGTGACAAGGATGGCAGTGACCAGAATGGCAGTAACTCTGATGGTAGTGACGAGGAGTTTGATGACAGCAAGAATGACTTCAGTACTGATGGGTGTAGTGACTGCAGCAGTCACTAGATGGTCAAGGACTCTGACGAGAGAACGGAATTGATGATTCTGAAAGGTAGCGATTTCTACAGGAATTTTAACCACATTCTTTATAACAATAAGTAAAAATAAATATTGTTATACAATAGGTGAGACTGCAGGGAGCCCTCTGACATATACTTCTAGTATGCTATGACCAGTTGCACTTGATAGTAAGATCACTAACTATTCTGTCAACAATGCAGCCTACCAGCACATCAAAAGTAAAGACACCTTGGAGTACCAAACTGAAAACACTAAAATATTCTATCATTTATTTGTGATGTACCTGTTTTCATGCACAAAAGCCATAAAAAGCTTCTCTGTTCACAAAATTTATAACAGATTGCTCAGTTCAAAATAAAACACACCCTAAATAAATATCAACAAATTCTTCCTGAATGTAAGACAGATGCGTGCAAAAACACTTTCTCTTACCTCTATGATCAAGTAGCAAACTGCTTCAGCCATGAAACCATACTTCCAACCTTACTAGTGCGCTTACTAAGAGCCTCAGTGTGATGCCATAAATGTTTTTGCCAAACAGTGCGAGTACTTTGTTATTTTTCAGTCGGGAACAGCTCCTTAGCGTCGAATTTATGCTTTCCCAATAGCCTAGAGCGTACTCTATCGTTTGATAATACTGTCCCCGAGGCAATCTTCAAACGTTCGTCTTCTTTCTCTCGCTTAGTGTCACCCTCCCACCAAGCAATCAATCCTCTGTGTCTCGCGTGCGCCCGTGACCGCATTACGTAAGGCGCAATTAAAATTTTTATTCGCGCGTAATCGGTTAAGCAAGTTTTTAATCTCAACAAAAAGTGTTTCATGTTTATGAATTATACTGTAATTATTGTGGGTAGCACCACTACCACATTAGTAATACTGTTCCCTGACATCTTGCATTGCTTGTATTGCATAGGCTTGAATTGCTATCTACTAACAATTGGAACACTTCAAATATACAGTTTTATGTTAACTAGAGTGAAGTGTAAGGATATTCAGTTTTCTTTGGCTATCCTTGTCTTATAAGATTTTTTTTTGAAAAATCACTCCTACTGTAACTAAGCAGAGTCTTACAGTGTTGCTGACACACAGACATTAATCTTTTGTGTTAATTTTTTCTGAGCATTTACTTAAATAAAGACAATAATATGGACGTTACAAGCTGGACATGTAACAGAGAGAAGAAAACAACAAATAACATCAAAATGAACTGAGTATTCCAAAGCAAAAGCACATGTGACTTCACAAGGATACAATATTGGTTTTGTTAATAAATGATGTTAAATTACATAAAATGAAGCTATCTTTGATAGTATGCATTTGAATGCTTCAGGAGTCATGGCGCTCAGTGGGAGTGAATTTGATGAAGGCACTAGAAGAATCTGGCTTGATGATTTCCAAGGATGTACTGGGATAGAGAATAAACTCATAGAGTGTGGTGAAAACAGCAGTCTCCTAGCCAGCTGCACACACAGCCAAGATGCAGGCGTGAGATGTCCAGACATAGTGAGGTCAGGATGTCAGAGTACTGGGAGTGTCAGACTGAGGAGTGGTAGCACAGAGAGAGAAGGTCTGGTGGAGATCTGTGTCAACAACACTTGGGGAACTGTTTGCAATAGTGGGTGGAGCTCCATTGATGCCAGAGTTGTCTGCAGACAGCTAGGATTCTCTGTAGCAGGTATGTATGTCTTCCTGTGGAATTGGTTTTTTTATTTAATATTTTGGTGCTTGTTAATACCAAGTTACTTAGGAAATGTTGCTCTAGCTTGTTTATGCCAATTCAAGTCAGTCATGTGACTTATTCTATTAAACTTCAAGCATCAATTGTTATTATCATTGTATCACATGTTTATCACTCAGGGGCGATAAGCAGATTCTTTGGACCTGGTTATGGTCCCATACACATTTCCAATGTGGGTTGCGTTGGGAGTGAGAGCATGTTGAGTGACTGCACTTCTACAGCGCCACGTTGTGGTCATAATTCAGATGCTGGTGTCCAGTGCCTCCCAGGATCTGGTAAGACACTTTATTGGGAAATAATTTTCCTGTTATGGAAGAGAATTTAGGCCAAAAAAAAAAAAGAAAAAAAAAAGAAAGGAAACTATAAAATCATTTAATATTTTTAATTTCACTAGATTAATAGCTGTAAGTGAATGAACTATGAAGTGAATAGTTAATTTTACTAGGCTATTGTATAGAGCATTATAAAATATTATACCATGGTTGCTGCGGTAACACCCATGGATTAAAAGTGATATTTTCCCGGTGATTTTTCCTGGGGCTATGATATTTTCCAGGTGCGGTGTCAAGAGAATTCTTCCGTGTTTCAGGCCCAAAATTAAAATTCAATTAAAATTCAATTGAAGCATGCCAGAAAGTTTACTTTAGCAAGTTTACTTTAGCAAGTTTACTTTAGCATTGTAGCTGCCAGCTGTTATCTCCAGATCTAACTCTACCTGGGCTGCTCAGCAGTAAGCAGTAAAGCAGCTAGCTGTGGTAAATTCCTGTGGTATGAGAGCGGCAGGAGAGTTATATGCTGTAGGGCTGGTCCCATATAGGTGGGTATGAGAGAGTAGTAGTAGCAGCAACTATGGTATAAAACAGTTATGCCATGGCAACATCGGGGTTATGGAATATCACTGCCCTTATCCCTCGGGCTTCGCCCTCGGGATCGGAGGGTTATATTCCATAACCCCTCGTTGGCCATGGCATAACTATTACGTATTCTTTGCCTATAATACATAAGGTATAGGGGTGGATTAAAACCAAATGTTTCAATTTATGTAGTGTATTGAGATGCAAATACAAAATAACATTTTTAGTTCCGACAAATTTTTCAAGTCCATCTAATGTAAATAATTGTTTTATTAATTCTTTTTATGATAAATCAATACACTCTTCACAATATTCCCCTCTCCCCCCCCCCCCCCCCCCCTCCCACATTGGCCTTGATGGAAATGTACGGCTGAATGAGGCCCTACGATCGTGAAGGACGTTGGAATTGTGTTATTATGG